>Ga0102590_1000445_pt1 | contig 93670 bp, 60 predicted proteins | sample AraplaMF_Col_mMF_FD_76859 | JGI IMG/M metagenome (GOLD analysis project Ga0102590, IMG submission 76859) | Arabidopsis root microbial communities from the University of North Carolina, USA - plate scrape MF_Col_mMF | ecosystem: Host-associated > Plants > Roots > Endosphere | place: USA... | reverse complement strand
CGCAATCGGCCCCGGCGGTCGGCATCCTGATGGGCGACCCCAGCGGCGGCTACCAGACCCGCATCCACCACGCCCTGATGGTCGCCTGCCTGCAGAACGGCCGCCACCTGTCGGCCGAACTCGTCGAGGGCGACATGGCCGGCTGGCAGGACCGCATCCGCGCCTTCGTCACCGAGGGCGGGGTCCGCGAGATGGTGCTGCTGCCGCCCGAGTGCGACTTCGCCCCGCTCAAGGCCCTGCTGCGCGAGCACGGCGTGCGCTGCGTGCTGATCTCGCCCACCAGCCCCGATTCGCTGTCGCCCAGCATCGTCATGGACGACCGCGCCGCCGCCCGCGAGGTGGTCGAGCACCTGTTCAGCCTGGGCCACGAGCGGATCGGCCACATCGCCGGCCACCCCGACCACGCCGCCAGCACCCTGCGCCGCAACGGCTTCAACGAGGCCTACGCCGCCGCCGGCAAGCCGCGTCCGGACCCCGCCCTGATCGTCCCCGGCGACTTCAGCTTCAAGGGCGGCCTGGCCGGCGCCCAGGCCCTGCTGGACATGGACGACCCGCCCACCGCCATCTTCGCGGCCAATGACGACATGGCCGCCGCCACCTGCATGGAAGCCCAGCGGCGCGGCCTGAAGCTGCCCGACGACCTGTCGGTGGTCGGCTTCGACGACGCGCCGATCGCCGCCGCGATCTGGCCGTCCCTGACCACCATCCGCCAGCCCTTCGACCAGATGACCCAGCGGGCCATCACCGCCCTGAACGGCTGGAGCGCCAACGAGGCGCTCGGCAAGGGCGCGGCGACCATCCTGACCCAGCACAGCCTGGTGATCCGCGAATCCACCGGCCCCGTCCGGGCCGGCTAGACCGAAGTCCTATCCGCGTCGGCGAACCTCGCCCACGCCAACAATAATGGGAGGTACTATGAACCGACAGTCCTGGCGGGGCCTGACCCTGGCCCTCATGCTCGGCGCGTCCGCGGGCGCCCTGGCCTCCACCGCCGCCTGCGCCCAGGCGCCCGCCGCGGCCCCGGCCTCCCGTCCCTGGCTGGACCCCAAGCTGGACGCCGACGCCCGCGCCGACCTGGCGGTCAAGGCCATGACCCAGGACGAGAAGCTGACGGTCATCTTCGGCTATTTCGGCGCCGACATGGGGACCAAGTACAAGCGCATCGCCGAGGCCCTGCCCGGCTCGGCCGGCTACATCCCCGGGATCGAGCGCCTGGGCATCCCGGCCCAGTTCCAGACCGACGCCGGCGTCGGCGTGGCCACCCAGGGCGGCGAGCCCAAGAAGCGCGAGCGCACCTCCCTGCCCTCCGGCATCGCCACCACCGCCACCTGGAACCCCGACCTAGCCCAGGCCGGCGGGGCGATGATCGGCTCGGAAGCCCGTGACTCCGGCTTCAACGTCATGCTGGCCGGCGGCATCAACCTGACCCGCGAGCCGCGCAACGGCCGCAACTTCGAATACGGCGGCGAGGATCCCTGGCTGGCCGGCAGGATGGTCGGGGCCCAGATCAAGGGCATCCAGTCCAACGCCATCGTCTCGACCATCAAACACTACGCCCTGAACGGCCAGGAGACCGGCCGCTTCGTGCTGGACGCCAAGATCGGCGAGGCCGACGCCCGCACCTCCGACCTGCTGGCCTTCCAGTTCGCGATCGAGGACTCCGATCCGCACTCGGTGATGTGCTCGTACAACCGGGTCAACGGCGACTACGCCTGCGAGAACGACTTCCTGCTGAACAAGGTCCTGAAGCAGGACTGGGCCTACAAGGGCTATGTGATGTCGGACTGGGGCGCGACCCACTCCGGCGCCAAGGCCGTCAACGCCGGCCTGGACCAGGAGTCCGGCGCCGAGGCCTTCGACAAGCAGACCTTCTTCCGGGCCCCGCTGAAGGACGCCCTGGCCAAGGGCGAGGTGACGCAAGCGCGCCTGGACGACATGGCCCGCCGCATCCTGCGCGGCCTGTTCGCCAGCGGCGTGGTCGAGAAGCCGGTGAAGATCACGACGATCGACTACGCCGCCCACGCCAAGGTCACCCGCGCCGACGCCGAGGAAGGCGTGGTGCTGCTGAAGAACGACAAGGGCCTGCTGCCGCTGGTGGCCTCGGCCAAGAAGATCGCCGTGATCGGCGGCCACGCCGACGTCGGGGTGCTGTCGGGCGGCGGCTCGTCGCAGGTCTATCCGATCGGCGGCCGCGCGGTGACCGGCGAAGGCCCCGCCTCCTGGCCCGGCCCGATGATCTACTTCCCCTCCTCGCCCCTGAAGGCGCTGAAGGCCCGCCTGCCCGGCGCGGACATCCAGTTCGCCGACGGCAAGGACAAGGCCGCCGCCGCCAAGCTGGCCGCCGGCGCCGACGTGGTGCTGGTCTTCGCCACCCAGTGGAACGGCGAGTCGTTCGACAGCCCGCTGACGCTGGAGAACGACCAGGACGCCCTGATCGACGCGGTCGCCTCGGCCAACGGCAAGACGGTGGTCGTGCTGGAGACCGGCGGCCCGGTGCTGATGCCGTGGCTGTCCAAGGTGGGCGGCGTGGTCGAGGCCTGGTATCCGGGCTCCGAGGGCGGCGAGGCCATCGCCCGCGTCCTGACCGGCGAGGTCGACGCCTCGGGCCGCCTGCCCGTCACCTTCCCGGCGTCGCTGGACCAGCTGCCCCGCCCGACGCTGGACGGCGATCCCAAGAAGCCCGACGACCTGTTCGCCGTGGATTACACGATCGAAGGCGCGGCGGTCGGCTACAAGTGGTTCGACAAGAAGGGCCACCAGCCGCTGTTCGCCTTCGGCCACGGCCTGTCCTACACGACCTTCGCCTACGAGAACCTCAAGGCCGAGGCCAAGGGCGACGCCCTGACCGTCAGCTTCGACGTGAAGAACACCGGCAAGCGGACCGGCAAGGCCGTGCCGCAGGTCTATGTCTCGCCCAAGGCGGGCGGCTGGGAAGCGCCGCAGCGCCTGGCCGGCTTCAGCAAGGTCGGACTGGCGCCCGGCGCGAGCATCAGGGTCGTCCTGACCGTCGATCCGCGCCTTCTGGCCACCTGGAACGAAAAGGCCCACGGCTGGTCGGTGGCCGCTGGCGACTACGCCGTCACCCTGGGCGCGTCATCGCGCGAAACCGCCGCCAGGACCCAGGTCACGGTCAGCGCGCAGTCCATTCCCGTCGGCCTGATGAAGCGCTGAGGAGCCATTTGGTCGCAGTCGAAATTAAGGTCTGATTAACCATAAAAGCCGAATTTCGACTGGTCTTTCTTGAAGACACCCCACATCACTGACTTTCCACAGCCCGGTCGTCGACCGGGCTGTTTTTTTGTCCGAATGCGCTTGCACCGAGTCAAATCGGCGGCTATCACCCGGCCTCTTCCTGAGGCGACCTGTTCCGCGGTAGCTCAGTGGTAGAGCAGCCGGCTGTTAACCGGCTGGTCGTAGGTTCGAATCCTACCCGCGGAGCCACCTCTGGTTTTGAGAGAAATCCGGCCCTTTGGCCGGATTTTTCGCATCTGGACCAAGGTTCGCTTCTTTCAACAAATCAAATGATTGTCGGAATTCCGCCGACAGCTCGCCATTGCCTGCATCCGATCGCAGAAGCCGTCGTCGAAGCGCGGCGGTCGCGGCGGGTGGTCGACGGGGTCGAGCGGGCGCCCTTCCCGGTCTCGCCCGGCGTCCGCCACCTCTCCAGGTCATCCATCGCACCAGCATCAACTGCACCCCGATCCCGAAGATGCGGCGTGGGGATCAGCGGCTGCGGCCCCTCGACGCCGGCCTGCTGTTCGAAATCGACACCGGCCACGACCTGGTGATCACCGAACCCGATGCGGTGACCTCGATGCTGATCGAAGCGGCGCCTATGCAACGAACGCCTGCGTCGGCGATCCCCTCCGCGGCGGCGGCGGAGCACGTCCTGGACGTGTGCTCCACCGACCAGACCCAACATCTGTTCACGCGATTATCCGTTTCAATTGACGGTTGAACTTGTCGCATTTCGTCGGAATTTCGACGTCGACAAAAAAATTATCCAAATACTTTCATATGGTTATGACAATTCGCCAATTGGTTGCACTAAAGGCTTGCGAACCTTGTTCTGCGATGGCAGCGTAAAGCCGCGTCCCAGTGAGTACAAAGTTCTTCAAACTTCAACCACCTTTGGTTGCAGATCGCAGATCTGTGCGCCGAGCAACAATCGTTCGATTCAAGGGGGCCCGGATGCCTGTGAAGCTATCGTACCCTGGCGTGTACGTCGAAGAGATCGCGAGCGCGGTCCGGACGATCGGCCAAGTCTCGACGTCCATCGCGGCGTTCGCCGGATGGGCGCGACAGGGACCCGCCGGCCGGCCGGTCCGCTGCCTCAGCTGGTTCGATTTCGAACGGACCTTCGGCGGCCTCGATGGCCGCAGCTATCTCGGCTACGCGGTGTCGCACTTCTTCGGCAACGGCGGCTCGCAGTGCTACATCGTCCGCACCCCAAGCACCGCGGATGTCACGGCCGAAGCCGTGGTCGACGGCCTGGAGGTCGAGGCGACCGGTCCGGGGGCCTGGGCCAACGTCTATCAGTTGGTGACCAAGCCGCGCGCCGACGACCCCAGCCGGTTCCGGCTCGACATCGTCGTCAAGGCCTCGGGCGTGGTGGCGGAATCCTACGCCAACCTCTCGCTCGATCCGTTCGACAGCCGCTTCGTCACCAACGTGATCGGCGATGAATCGCAGCTGGTGATCGTCACCAAGGCCGACGTCGCGAAGAAGGTCACCGCCAAGACCGTCGACCTCGCGGGCGGCGTGGACGGAACCGCCATCGGCCCGGGCGACGCCGCCTTCGACACCGCGCTGATGGGCGACGGGGCGACCACCGGGATCTACGCCCTGGCCAAGGTCGACCAGTTCAACCTCCTGAACGTGCCGGGCTACACCACCACCGCCAACCTGGCCAAGCTCGAGAAGTTCTGCCGCGACCATCGCGCCTTCCTGCTGGTGGACTCCGACAAGGGCTCGACGCCGACATCGAGCGCGATGACCGGCGCGCCGGACAGCAGCCTCACCGGCTCCGACGCGATCAACGCGGCCTTCTACTATCCGTGGCTGCTGGCGCCGGATCCGCAGCAGCAGTACCGGATCCGCTCCTTCCCGCCGGGCGGCGCGATCGCCGGGGTCTACGCCCGCACCGACGCCAGCCGCGGCGTCTGGAAGGCGCCGGCCGGCACCGACGCCAGCCTCAGCGGCGTGGTCGGGGTCACCATCCCGACCAACGACGCCGAGAACGGCGTACTGAACCCCCTCGCGGTCAACTGCATCCGCAAGTTCCCGGTCTACGGCGCCATCGTCTGGGGCGCCCGCACCCTGCAGGGCGCCGACGAGATCGGTTCGGAGTGGAAGTATGTGCCGGTGCGGCGGACCGCCCTCTTCATCGAGGAGAGCCTCTACCGCGGCCTGAAATGGGTGGTGTTCGAGCCGAACGACGAGCCGTTGTGGGCGCAGATCCGGCTGAATGTCGGCTCGTTCCTGAACGACCTGTTCCGCCAGGGCGCCTTCCAGGGGACCACTCCCAAGGACGCCTATTTCGTGAAGTGCGACAAAGACACCACCACTCAAAGCGACATCAACCGCGGCGTGGTGAACGTCCTCGTCGGCTTCGCGCCGCTGAAGCCCGCCGAATTCGTGGTCATCAAGCTCCAGCAGCTCGCTGGTCAACTGGCGACCTAGGTCGAGATCGAGAGGGGAACGGCAATGGCCCAGTTCAGCGTCAACGCACAGCGTTTTGACCCATACAAGAACTTCAAGTTCCGCGTGAAGTGGGACGGCAAGTACATCGCCGGGATCAGCAAGATCTCAGCCATCAAGCGCACGACCGAAGTGGTCAAGCACCGCGACGGCGGCGATCCATCGAGCAGCCGCAAGTCGCCCGGCCGCACCGAGTTCGAGGCCATCACCCTGGAGCGCGGCGTCACCCACGATGTCGAGTTCGAGCAGTGGGCGAACAAGGTCTGGAACTACGGCTCTGGCCTCGGCGCCGAGGTTTCGCTGAAGGACTTCCGCAAGGACCTGATCCTCGAGGTCTACAACGAGGCCGGTCAGCTGGCGATCGCCTACAAGGTGTTCCGCGCCTGGGTGTCCGAATACCAGGCGCTGCCGGATCTCGACGCCAACGCCAACGCCATCGCCATCCAGCACCTGAAGCTGGAAAACGAAGGCTGGGAGCGGGACTACGAGGTCGGGGAGCCGGGCGAGCCCACCTTCACCGAGCCTTGATCGCCATGGGCTCGGCGGCCATCGCCGCCGCATCCCTGCTCCAGGCCTGGGAGCAGGGGGAGCGGCAGCATCCTCTTCATCGCGCCCTCACCCTGCTGCGGGTGGCGGAACCGCAGACGCCCATGGATGCGCTCGCGGACCTGCCCATCGGCGAACGGGATCGTCGGCTCTTCTCCTTGCGATCGCGGCTGTTCGGTCCTCGCGTCGAGGCCGTCGCCGCCTGTCCCGAATGTGGTGAGATGCTGGACATCGCCTTCGACGGCCGCGACGTGTTCGGCGGCGACGCCGGAACGCCGTCTGGCGTGCGTGCGATCGGCGGTCGAGAGCTCGCCCTGCGCGCAGCCAGCACCATGGATCTGCTGGAGATCGCGCCCCTCCCCTTTCACGAACGGCCGGCCGCCCTCTTGGCGCGGTGCGCCGGCGAACCGCTCGACGGGCCGGAGCGCGACGCCGCCGAGGCCGGACTGGCGGAACTCGATCCCCTGTCCGAGGTGAGCTTCGCGCTCAGGTGCGAAGCCTGCGGCGGCGCCTGGAGCGAGATCTTCGACATCGCCGCCTTCGTCTGGGCCGAGGTGGGCGACCGCGCGCAAAGACTCATGCGGGAAGTCCACGCCCTGGCCCGGGCCTACGGCTGGCGCGAGACGGACATCCTGTCGCTCTCGCCCCGGCGCCGCGCCGCCTACCTGTCCCTGGTCGCGGAGGGCTAGCCGGTGTTCCTGGCCCATCTCATCGACCGGACGCTGGAGGGCCGCAGCGCCATCGTTCCGCGCCGCGCCGCGCGCTTCGAACCCGAGGCCGGGGTGGCGGAGCCCGGTTGGCTGGACGTCGAGCCCGCGCCTGCGCCTCCGCGCGCCTCGGCTCCGCCTCCAGCCGCGACACACCCACAGGCCACGGCCGATCGGCCGCATGCGCCGGAGCAGGCTTCGGCCGTCGCGTCATCCACGACGACGCCGGCGATGGATTCCGGCGCGGCGCCGTTCGAACGCCGAGCCCGGGCCGAGCCCCCTTCGGTGTCTTCGACCACCATCATCCACCACCTGGAAGGCCTCGCGCCGCCCGAGCCGCCCGCGACCGGCGGCCAGACCTCCCCCGCGGTCGCGACGCCGGCGATCGCCCCCTCCGCGATCCACGAGCGCCACACCCACGAGCGGGTCGAGGTGCGGCATGCGCCGCGCGAGATCGAGCGTCGGCTGGAGGTGCTCACCCGCGAGCACCTGATCGAACGGATCGTCCGCGACACCCCTGCGCCGCAAAGTCCGAGGGACCTTCTAGCGGAGCCCGCGCACGGCGCGCCCGCCCAGGTCGCAGCCGCGCCGCTCCGCCGCTCGCGCGCCGCCCAGCCCGCGGCCGCGACGATCTCACGGCGCCAGGCGCCCCTCGCCCTTCCCTCGGCGCCCCCGCCCGCCGCGCCGACGGTCGTGCAGGTCAGCATCGGCCGGATAGAAGTGCGCAACGCTCCGGCGCCGGCCGCTCGTTCGGCCAGCCGAGCGCGCGAGCCGCGGACCGGGCTGGAGGACTACCTCCGCCGCCGGGAGCAGGGATAGATGGCCGGCCCGTTCGCCATCGCCGCGGTCACGGCGGTCCTCAAGGACCTGCTCAACGACGGGCTGGCCAATCATGACCTCTCGGCGCTCGGCCACGTCGCCGTGACCGCCCTGCCGCCGGACCGCATCCCGGTCACCGCGGCCGACGAGAAGAGCCAGATCAATCTCTTCATGTATCAGGTCACGCCGAACATCGGCTGGCGCAACGTCGGCCTGCCCTCGCGCGGCGCGTCGGGCGAGCGGCTGACCAACCCGCCCCTGGCGCTGGACCTGCACTACCTGGTCACCGCCTACGGCAAGGTGGAGTTCCACGCCGAGGCCCTGCTCGGCTACGCCATGCAGCTGCTGCATGAGCGGCCGATCCTGACCCGGGACATGATCCGCGCGACGCTGAAGCCGGCGCTGCCGCCAGAGGTGACGCTGCCGCCCGAGCTGGCGATGATCTCCAGCGCCGACCTCGCCGATCAGGTCGAGACCGTCAAGATCTCTCCCGCCCACCTGGGGACCGAGGAGATGTCGCGGCTGTGGGCGGCGATGCAGGCCAAGTATCGGCCGACCGCGGTCTACCATCTGTCCGTGGTGCTGATCGACGCCGGCCGCCCGGCCAAGGTCGGGCTCCCCGTGCTGCGCCAAGCCGACGACGGCAAGGGGCCCACCGCCGCCCCCGGGATCGCGCCGCCCTTCCCCACCATCCAGTCGGTGTCCTTCCCCTCCGGCCAGCTGCAGGCGTTGCTGGGCGACGCCGTGGTCGTCGAAGGCGGCAACTTCGCCCTGGCGACCGGCAAGGCCGCCGATGTCACGGCCTTCGTGCGGCTCGCCTCGGCGCTCCGCGGGGTCAGCCTGGACATTCCGGTTCCAACCGCCGACCGCGGCGACGCGCGGCTGGGCTTCACCGTCCCGAACACCCCCGCGGCGCTCCCAGCCGGGGTCTACGGCCTGTCGATCGGGATCACGCCGACGGCGCCCGGCAGCGACACCCGGTTCAGCAACGTCGCGCCGCTGTCGATCGCCCCGGTGATCCTGACCGGTCTCGCGCCGGTGGCGCGCACGGCCGTCGATCCGGCCACCGGCCTGGGCCTGGCGACCATCAACATCACCTGCTCGCCGCAGGTGCTTCCGGATCAGCGCGTCACCCTGGTGCTCGGCGCCAAGGAGATCCCGGCCAACCTGCATCCGACCAACACCTCGGCCCTGACCTTCGTGGCGCCGCTGATGGCGGCGGGCTCCTACCACGCGCGGCTGCGTATCGACGGCGCTGAAAGCCTGCTGGTGCAGGGCGCGGCCTCGGGCGACCCGCAATTCGACCCAACCCAGACGCTGGATCTCACCTGATGGACCTCGTGGCCTGGCAGGAACAGAACGGTCGATACCTCGCCGCCTCGCTGGTCTGGTTGCGCGCTCGGCTGCAACTGCTCGCCGACCGCGCCGAGCCCGTCGAGCCCGCGGAACCGGCCCGCCGAACCGGCCTGCTGCCATTGCGCAAGTCGACCGTGGCCAAGGAGAGCGTCCGCCTCAGCGACGTCTCGTCGACCCGCGACAAGGCCGCCGAGATGGATCCACCGCCGGCCCTGCAACTGCTGGCCGACCAGCTGCGGCTCACCCCGTTCGAGCGCGACGTGCTGCTGCTGTGCGTGGCCATGGAGCTGGACACCCGGGTGCCCGGCCTCTGCGCCCAGGCGCTCGGCGATCCCGGGCAGCCCTATCCCACCTTCGGCCTGGCCATGGCCTTGTTCGACGACCCGAGCTGGGACGCGATGTCTCCGCAGCGTCCGCTCCGCTACTGGCAGGTGGTGGAACCCGGCGTCGGCCCGACCCAGCCGCTGTCATCGGCGCCGCTGCGCGCCGATGAACGGATCGTCCACTACGCCAAGGGTCTCAACGTCCTCGACCCCCGGCTGGCGGTCCTGGGCGCCGGATTCGACGGCGGCGACGACGCGCCGCTGCCGCCGTCCCAGCAGGAGCAGGCCGAGCGGATCGTCGAACGTTGGGGGGGCGCCGAACTCTCCGCCCCTGCGCCGGTAGCGGTGCTGATCGGACCGGACGGCGAGGCCAAGAGGCTGGTCGCCCAGGCCGTCACGGCCACGCTCGACCGCAAGCTGCACGTGATCGCCGCCGAAGGTCTGCCCACCACCGCTCCCGAACTCGACCGCCTCGCGCGGATCTGGCAGCGGGAGGCCGCCCTGCTGCCGATCGCCCTCTATGTCGACGCCGAAGGCGTCGGCTATACGGCCGAGCGGGATGCCTCGGTGTCGCGCTTCATCGCCCAGGCCGCACGGTCGGACGGCTTCGTCTTCCTGGGAACCCGCGAACCCTGGGCCCCGGCCGGCTTCGAAGCCCTGCTCATCCCCTGCAGCCGTCCGACGGCGGAGGAACAGGACGAAGCCTGGCGCGAAGCCTTGTCCAGCCTCGCCGAAGCCGACCGCGACGCCGCCGCCGCCCGGCTCGCCGGCCAGTACAGCCTGAACCTTTCCGAGATCCGCACCGTCGCACGCCTGACCCCCGCCGATCCGCCGGAGACCCTCGCCGACCGGCTGTGGGCCCACTGTCGCGAGCGGGTGCGGCCGCGGTTGGGCTCGCTGGCCGACCGCATCGACCCGCGGGCGCGGTGGGAAGACCTGGTGGTCGCCAAGGAGACCGAACAGCTGCTGCGGGCGATGGTCGACCAGGTCGCCGCGCGCGGGCAGGTCTACAGCCGCTGGGGCTTTTCGCAGCGGATGAACCGCGGCCTGGGCGTCAGCGCCCTGTTCGCCGGCGACAGCGGCACCGGCAAGACCATGGCCGCCGAGGTGATCGCCAATGCGCTCGGCCTTGCCCTCTACCGGATCGACCTCTCCCAGGTGGTCAGCAAATACATCGGCGAGACCGAGAAGAACCTGCAGCGGGTGTTCGACCTGATGGAGGGCGGCGGGGCGATCCTGTTCTTCGATGAAGCCGACGCCCTGTTCGGCAAGCGCAGCGAGGTTCGCGACAGCCACGACCGCTACGCCAACATCGAGGTCAACTACCTGCTGCAAAGGATGGAGACCTATACGGGCGTCGCCATCCTCGCCACGAACATCCAGAGCGCGCTGGACCCCGCCTTCGTGCGCCGACTGCGCTTCATCGTGCCGTTCAGCTTCCCTGGGCCGCCGGAGCGGCAGGCCCTGTGGGAACGCGTCTTCCCCGCCGCCACGCCCGTCGAAGGCCTGGACGTCGAGCGGCTGTCACGGCTCAGCCTGACCGGCGCCGGCATCCACAACGTCGCCCTGCAGGCCGCCTTCCTGGCCGCCAGCGGGGGCGGGACGGTGACCATGCCGCTGATCCTTCGCGCCGCCCGCACCGAGTTCCGCAAGATGGACCGGCCGCTGAACGAAGCGGAGTTCAGGGTCTGAACATGGAGGTCCACGTCCATATCCACCGGCTGATCGTCGACGGACCCGCTCTCGGGCGGGGCGAGCGCAGCCGGCTGACCGAGGCGCTGTCGAGCGAACTGGGTCGGCTGATCACCGACCGCGGCCTCCCGGGCGCGGCGGCTGCGGGGTTCGCGGCGCCGAGCGCTCTGGGCGGTCAGATGATCGGTGGGACGACGGATCCCGAAGCCTACGGGCGCGCGCTGGCCGGGTTGGTCTACGCGGGCCTGGGCGCCTCGCGATGAAGAGCGTCGCCGCCACCCAGGCCCGGGAAGCCGTTCCCGATCCGGCGACGCGACCGGAGCCCGCCGCCCAGCCGCGCGGCGGCCGCCCTGCGGCACGCGGCGGCCAGCACTTCGCCGAAGTTCCCGCCGCCGCCGGCCGCGGCGCCCCCGACGACGACCAGCTGACCACGCTCCTGGGCCATATCGCCAGCCAACTCGGCATCAGGCCGGGGTCGATCCGGATCGAGAGCGGCGACGGCGCCATCCGCATCACCAGCCAGGCTGGCGCACCGGGCGTCACCCACAAGGGCGTGATCCATATTCCGCAGGCGCGGCTTTCGCCGACCACCCTCAAGGGCCGCCGTCTGCTGGCCCACGAGGCGGCCCACCTGGCGCAGATGCAGCTGCCGGCGGGCGGCCGCTTCCGCAAGCCGACGCCGCTGCAGGCCGAGGTCGAGGCGGAACTCTTTGCGCGGCGCTACGCCGCCACCCGCACGGCGGAGCCGGTCCGGGTGGCGCTGCCGACGCAGGCCGTCGCCACCTACGACGAACTGCTCGAGATCGTCGCCAAGAACCACCCTCTCGAGATCGCCGCGATCACCGACCTGATGTCCTACGGCCCCCTGGATTGGGCGGTCACCGACCGGGAGGTGTTCGACGTCCTGCAGATCCTCGCCAGCTACACCCTTCCCGTCGCGCGCGGCATCTTCCGGGCGGTCGACCCCACCGCACGGAAGCACTTCTACGACAACCTCAACGCGCCGCATTTCGCCAGGCATCGGGGCGAGATCCTGGCCGCCTGCTGGGCGGCGGTGTCGGAGCAGGAGTTCGCGGTCACCAGCTACGACATCCTGAGCCGGATGAATCTCGACGACCTGGGCACGCTGGAATCCATAGCCCTCGACAAGGTCGCCGACCTGAGCCCGAAGATGGTGGCGGTCGCCGTCAAGGCCGACGGCGTCAAGAGCAAACGCATCAACGACGCCCACGCCTACGTGGACTCCGGCAAGGCCACGAAGGACGCCGAGAAGGAACTCAAGGAGGGCAACGACGGCGAAGCGAAACTCACGGCCGACCGTGAGAGCGCCGACGCCCGCCGCAAGGCCCTCGACGAGGCCGACCCGCAAGGCGCGCTTTACGCCAGCACCATCGCGGAGCGCATCGACTCCGAGAAGCTGGACGAGGTCAGGGCCGCCGCGATCCTGGAGGACATCCAGCTCATCCTGCCGCGGGTGCTGGACCAGCAGCCCGCGGTCGACGCCCTGGTGCTTCGGATCGGCGTGCCGCGCATCAGCCGGTTGCTGGACCACATCTCCGCCCGCGCCCTCTATGGCGACCAGGCGCAACGCAACGCCTTCATCCAGCTGGCCGCCGCCCGGCCGCCCTACCTGAACGTCCAGCTGGCCGACCACCTGATGACCTCGCCCTGGTGGAAGGTCTGGGACGATGTCACCGTCGAGGAAGCCTATGGCGCCTACTTGCTGGTGAAGTCCTTGCCCACCCGGGGGCGCACGGCCTTCCTGAAGTCCCGAGCTGGCGAGCGTTGGGCCGAGATTCTGAAGGTCCTGCCGACCAGCGTCCGGGAAGATCCGACCTTCAACTTCTACGACGGCGGCAAGGACGGCGGCCGTGATCAGGCCGACCGCCAGGGGCTGCTGGCCGCGCTGACCGACCCCGCGCTCTGGAAGACGGCGGCCGGCGAAATAGATCCCGCCGCCGAGGGGGAGCCTCCGGCGAAGCCCCCTCAACCGAACCCGCTCGAACGCCTGGAGATGCTGATCCGGCTCGCCCAGGCGGCCGGCGAAGGTCTGTTCGTCTTTGCGGAATCAGAGCGCCAGCGGGCGGACCTCAAGCCCCCGCTCAAGACCCTCGTCGCCACCTACAAGCTGTACAATAAGACCACCCGGCCGAAGTACGAGAAGCCGGTTCTCTCCAGCGAGAAGCCCGCCGGTTCCAATGTGTTCGATCTCGCGATCGGTGCGCTCGACACCCTGCGGATCGACTGGAAGAGCGGCGCGCTGCAGCTCGAGGCCGACCTCGGCGTGCTGAACGAGATGGGCGGCGCGCGCTTCCGCCCTACCACGCCGGACGAACTCGCCGCCGAGGAGAAGGCCGGGACCTCAGGCCGCAACGTGGTCCACGCGGAATGGGGGAACGGCTGGTTCCGGGTCGAGGCGCCGCTGATCGTCATCGAGGCCCTCTCCATGGCCGGCGACACCTCGGTCCATACCGGGGCGATCACCGTCGAGGGGCTGCGTCTCGACCTGCGCTACGAACCCGGGATGACGCGGTTCAGCGTCAAGCAGCTGAGGTCGATCGACGTCGCCTTCGACGCGATCACCATCGCCGACCTGAATGTCGCGATGAGCGACTCTATCCTGGTCGCCAAGTCGATGCGGATCACCGGCGGCCAGGTGAAGATGGGCTCCCAGTCCGTCAAGGACGACGCCCAGGCGGTCTGGATCTGGAACATGCTCGGCATGATCCTCAATCCGGCCGGCGCCAACAACGCCGCGCTGAGCTTCAACCTGATGGCGCTACGCAGCCTGGCGATGAGCTCCGGTGTCTTCATCGAGCTGATCGAGATAGAGGGCTTCGGCTTCGAGGCGGGCGGCGACGCCTCCAGCTACGTCGAAGCGCTGATCAAGTCGGTCGGCCGGCTCAAGCCCCGCGCCGCCGCCGAGCGTCAGGCGGCCAAATCCGACCCCGAGCACGCCGAACGCCACCTGCAGGAAGCCGCACGGATCGATCGGCATATCGCAAAGGCGCAGGAGGAGATCGACCGGGGCGAGCCGCACGGCGCGGTGGTGGACATCGGCGCCATCCGTATCAGCGGGATCCCCGGGGTCAGCGACAAACCGCTAAACATCGCGGACATCCACGGCCAGGGCCGATCGGTCACCGCCGTCGTGCCGATCTTCACCGACCCAACCTCCCTACGGAACCTGATCCGAGGCAGGGACAATGCGTCCAGCATCGCCGGGCGCCAGCCCGAGGCGGAGCAGTTTTCGATCGACATCGGCCGGATCGAGGCGAAGGAGCCCCTGCGGCTGGCCGGCGGGATCCCGACCAGCAAGAAGGCGCAGGAGGAATACGACGACTTCATCAAGGTGAAGTCCGGCCGCCGATACGACGAGGGCGCGACCCCGGTCGAGCAGGCCCTGCGGGACCGGGTGACCCAGGCGACCCGCTACGAGGCCCTGGCCGCGCGCGGCGTGCAGAACCTGGTCGGGGAGGAGCCCAAGCAGTTCCGCGAGCTTCGCGTGGCCCTGACCCTGTTCGAAGAGCGCCGGGCGACCATCGTCGAGGCGCTGGTCCTCGAGGGCGTCAGCCTCAACATCACCGGCGACGGCAATCCCGAGCTGGTCGCCGAAACGCTGAAGACCGGCGTGATCCGCACTTTTGGCCCGGACGGCGCCGAAGCTCTGACGATCGGCGGCGTCGAAGGACGGAAGGTGGCCGTCGGGGCCGCCCTCAGCGGCGGCCTCGCCAACTACAAGGAATGGCGCAAGGCGCTGCAGTCCGGGACGCTGCGCGCCGACCAGCTCACCCTCAAGGACATCCGCCACGCCGGCTCGGGCGCCTCCATCGACGAGTTGAGCTTCGAGAGCCAGGGCGACGCCAAGGGCCTCGACGTGACGCTCGACCGGGGTTCCCCTGAGACCGGTGGGTCCAGCGTCCACGTCCGTTCGGGCAAGATCGTCGCGAAAGGGCTGAACGCGCCGAGCCACGCCGCCCTGCTGCGGGCCGAGATGAACCGCATCAAGGCGATAAAGCCCGAGGAGCGGACCAAGGACGAACTCAAGCGCCTGGACGTCATCGGACAGATGCTGCGCGAATACGAGGAGATCAACAGCGCGCGCGCCAAGGCCGAGCTGGCGTCGGCGAAGGCCCGGACAAAGCCCGCCCGCGCCGCGGCCGCCAAGGCGCTCGACAAGGCGCTGCTGAAGCTGAAGGACTGGCAGGATCGGCTGGTCATCGAGAAGCTGACGATCGACCAGCTGGACCTGGCGATCTCTGGCCTGGGCGACGTGCTGGCCGAGGGATACGCCTTCGACAAGGACGCCAAGGCCCTCAAGGTCTCCGGCGGCGCGAAGGGCAAGCCCTGGGTCCAGAAGATCGAGGCCGAGGGCGTCAAGACCCGCGGCGCCACGGGCGACCAAACGGTCGCCGAGCGGATCACCCTCGGTCCCATCGGCGGCGACGTGGTGCGGACCGACAAGGGATACGCTATCCTCGGCCTCACCGTCGCCTCGCTGGGGGTGAAGGGGCTCTCCTGGCGGTCCGGCGCCACCACGGTGCAGTCGATCGGCGAGACCCGCCTCGAAGGCCTGTCGATCACCGCCAACTACGAGAAGCAGGGCGGCGCGACACGGATCTTCATCGTTCAGGCCGGCGTCAAACAGATCGTCGCCGACCAGTTGCGCTACGAGGACGACACCGCCGTCGTGACGGTCAAATCGGGCTCGCTGGTGGGGATCACCGTCAGCCGCCTCGACGTGACCCTGCCCGACGAGGGTGATCCGGTGATCGCCGAAGGCGGCGAAATCGCTGTCGAGAAGGTCCGGGCGCTGACGATCGACGCGCTGGCCGGCGGCAAGAAGGTCGCCGCCCAGGTCGACTCCAGGAATCCCGCCGACGTCGCCGCCATCTCGGTCAGCTTCGCCAAGGCCGGCGAACGGACGCTATCCCTCAACGGCCTGGGAGCCGAGGCCGAGGTCAGCGATCCGAAGAGCAAGAGCCGGCTCCACGTCTCCCTCAAGCGACTGAGCGGCTCCGTCACCCAGAAGGGCGACGACTACCACGTCCGCAACCTCTTCATCGGCGACATAACCGCCACCGACGTCCACTGGGTCTCCAGCCCCTGGACCATCGACGTGCCGGGCAAGGTCACGCTCTCCGGCATCTCCGTCGACGCCGAGGCGAGCCTGCGCAAGAAGCCCCAGGCGCCCGGCGCGAAGCCGAAGCTCGACGCCAAGGGCAAGCCCGTCGAGGAGAAGGAGCTCTCGAAGCTTCAGATCAAGGCGCTGAACATCCGCGAGATCGCTGCGCGCGAGGTGACCTTGACCTCGCCGAAGGTGGAAAAGGACAAATTCCCGGGGGTCAAGTACCGGCCGCAGAGAACGATCGACCTGAAGGAGGCCGTGATCAGCGGCCTGCGGATCACCGGGTATGACCTGCTGGCCAAGACCGGCAAGATCGAGGTGACGCAAAGCATCAAGGTTACCGACCTGAAGGCGACGATCGGCGAGGAGACCGCCAAGGGCCTGAAGGGCCACAACGATCGCACCACGGCGAGCGCCTCCTTCACCGTCTACGGCAAGGAGGCCAAGGAGGCGGGCGACCGGGCGCGCGAACTGTCCGCGACGATCACGGCCAAGGACGGGACGCGGATCAAGCTCGGCCGGGTCCAGGACCTGCAGCTTAAGGGACTCGACATCCTCGGCGAGGAGGAGGGCAAGCCCGGGGTCGCCAGCCAGACCGGCGTCAGCGCGGTGACCGTCCCCGGCGTGGACATCGGCGACGTCATCCTCACCAAGGATATGGTCCAGGTGCTCGGCATGAAGGTCGATGCTCCGGTCGACGTCAACTACGTCACCTGGAAGACAGGGTCTGGAGACAAGAAGATCCATCTGTCCAGCGCCAAGATTCCCCAGGCCGTGTCGGTCGGCACGATCACCGCCAGGTTCAAGCCGGTCACCGAGAAAGACCCGGACACCGGCAAGGACGTGGAGGCCACGCAGCTCGACCGGCTGATGGTCGAGGACATCAACATCCCCAAGGTGACGGGGACCACCTTCCTCTACGAGGGCCTGTCCGGCGATCCGAAGAAGCCAGGGCAGATCACCGTGAGCCTGGCCGAAGCCGCCATCGAGGACATCACCTTCTCCAAGCTGGAGAAGGACGTCAGCGCCCGCACCCTCGGACTGACCGGCCACGTCGGCAAGGTGACCGCGCCTCGCTTCGTCGGCGCCCTCTCCAAGGCGGTCGGCCAGAAGAAGGGCGCCCTGACCTTCGGCGGCGAGATCGAAGCGAGCAATCTCACCGCGGCGGCCGTCAAGCTGACCACCTCCGGCAAGGGAGCGGACGAGAAGACCGACATCACCGGCGGCGCCTTCGTCATCGAGACACTCGGCATCCGCAACATCCTCGCCGGCGTGACCGACCCCGAACGAGGCGCCGCGGCCTGGGGTCTCGGCGGGAACCCGCTGCAGAAGCTCCCCCATGGCCTCTCGGCCAGCGCCAGCGGGATCAGGCTGGACAAGAACGGCGCCTCGGCCGCTTCGATCGACCTGCACAACCTCTGGTTCGGGTCCGCGGATCTCGGCGTCTCGCTCGACATCGAGACGATCAGCGTGCCGCAGGGGATCTCGAAGCCCAACAAGGGCCCGATCCGCGTACCGGAAGGCGTGATCAAGAAGGCCTCGTTCCGCATCCAGGATCTCAGCGCGCTGCTTGGCGGCGAAGGCGGCGGCTCCGATGACAGTCTGATCGACAAGCGCGAGATCTTCAGCTTGCTCGACAAGCTCAACGGCAAGATTACGGGTGAACTCGGAGTCCCCTATTTCTGGACCCATACTGTTCCGCTGGAAGTCCTGATCACCAACGGCAAGATCGACTACCGGCACGTCTTCGAAGAAGCGACGAGGAAGTACGGTGGCCTCAGGGACGCCCTCGATGTTCAGCTGACGATGGACGATGACATCCTCGACGGGAAGGGCACCTACCTGACCTTGGAGGTCAAGGGCTTCAACCAGGTGAGCTGGACCCCGGGCGACGAGGCCGAGCGCGAGGAGATGGAGAAGGGGCAGGTCAGCGTCAGCCGCCTCGCCTCGCCGGACCCCGAGGCGGAGAAGAAGGACAAGAAGCCGTCCTCCTTCGACTGGAAGGCGATTGAGATCCACGAAGTGCTGGCCGACCTCGGCATCAAGGGAAAGACGGTCCTCAACCTCAAGGACTATGGCCGCATCACCCTCGGGACCGGCGGCCGCGATGCCATCTCCGACCTCAAGGTCATCGGCAAGGACAAGGGCCACGTGACCTGGTCCATCGGCGGATTCGCCGCCGAGGTGAACGAACTCAAGCTGCCTGGCCTCGACGTCAACGGCCTCGGCGGCCCGCCCGCCGAGCTGCTGATCGACGGGGTGACCAACGGTCGGCTGGACTTCCACAACGGCCAGGTAGGTCACCCCGGCGCCCTCGAGGGGACGATCAACTCCGCCACGGTCCGCAACCTCGTCCTCCAGCAGAAGTCGGAATAGCCATGGGCGACAAAAAGAAGGCTCCGGACCCGATCCCGAAGGTCCCCGATCCGCCCGCCAAGCAGGCGACGCCGCCGGCCGGGGCGCCGACGACACAGGCCGGAGCGCCGGAGAAGGCTCAGGCCCCCGCGGCGCCGATCCGGCCGCTGGACCTGACCCTGACCCCGCCGTCCCTGCTCACGCCGCCCACCGGCGCCAGCCCGGGGTTCACCCTGCCCCCGGCGAACAAGGATCCGATCGACTGGTTCGGCATGCGTCAGCCCTTCCTGACCCACGGCCTGCCGATGACGGCGCGGGACGGCGATCAGCTCGCCTCCAACTTCCACTACAGCCTTCGGCTCCTGCAGAACTGGGGCATGCCGCCGGATCTCGCGATCAAGGTGGCGAACCTCGGCCTGTCGTTCGCCTATGACAACCAGCTCGGCCGCGAGAGCCCGAACACGCTCGAGAAGTTCGACGCCGAAACCGAGAGGATGCTCGGGCCGGGCAAGACCCTGGGCAAGCTGGTGGTGCCGGTGATCACGCCCGAGACGCTCGGCTGGGCGGTCGAGAAGATCACCAGCAAAAAAATCGACTTCAGGTTCTAGGGGCGCGCGCATGGGCTTTTCAACACGCTCGCCGAGCCTGATCCGCGGAGGACTGGTTCAACTCGACTCCCAGTCCGGCCAGGTCAAGAACGTCATCACCCTTCAGTACAATCCCGACACCCTCAGCCGCTCGCTGCAGATCAAGGGCGTCGGCGGCGACGGCGCAGAATTCAGCGAGGCCATGCGGCTGAAAGGCCCGCCCGTCGAGACCATCAAGCTCGAAGCCGAGATCGACGCCGCCGACAAGCTGGAGACCGGCGACGCCACCGCCCAGCAACTCGGCCTGCACGCCCAGCTCGCCCAGTTCGAAACGCTGGTCTACCCGACGACCGGCCGGCTGCGGTCCAACAACAGCGAAGCGTCGAGCGGCTCGCTGGAGATCATCACCTCGAACAAGGACCTGCTGCTGTTCGTCTGGAGCCGGACGCGGATCGTGCCGGTGCGGATCACCGAGTTCTCGGTGACCGAGGAGGGGTTCGACGCCGCCCTCAATCCGCTGCGGGCCAAGCTGTCGATCGGCATGCGGGTGCTGACGGTCGACGACCTCGCCTTCGACAGCCGCGGCGGCTCGATCTTCATGAGCTACCTCGAACAGAAAGAGCAGCTCGCCTCCCGCGTCGTCAGCACGGGCCTGGGCGCCCTCGGCGTCAACGCGATCCCCTGAGGAGCCAAGCCATGACCATTCCCCCCACCAGCCGCTACTTCGGTCTCGAGACCAGGATGCTCGAACGTGCCGACGGGACCAAGGTCGCCTATCTGGCGCGCCGGCTGGTCCCCGCGCCGGAGCGGTTCGCCACCCTCAGCTTCCACATCGTGGTCCAGGGCGAGCGGCCAGACCATGTCGCGGCCGCCCGGATGGGCGATCCGGAGCAGTTCTGGCGTCTCTGCGACGCCAACGCCGTGCTGAACCCCCGCGAACTCACCGCCCGGATCGGCGCGCGCGTCCGCATCACCCTGCCGGAAGGCATTCCCGGGATCGCCGATGCTTGAAGGCGTCCACCTGACGCTGATGATCGGGCCGGCCGTGCCGGTCCCTGCGCCGCGCGTGGTGATGGACGCGCTGCGTTCGATTTCCGTGACCAGCGGCAAGGACCGCAGCGGCTTCCAGATCACCTTCGCGGTCGGGCGGGATTCGCCCCTGCTGAAGGCCATGCTGCCGGCCGGCTATTTCGACCCGATCACCACCCGGGTGCTGATCATCGCCACGGTGAACGGCTTCCCGCACGTGCTGATGGACGGGCTGGTGACCCAGCAGGAGCTGGCGCCCAGCAACGAGCCGGGCCAATCGACCCTCTCGATCACCGGCGAGGACCTCAGCCTCGCCATGGACCTGGTCGAGATGGTGATCCCTTACCCGCAGATGCCGGTGATCGCGCGGATCAACCTGATCCTGGCGAAATACGCCGTGCTGGGCGTGGTCCCGGTCGTGATCCCGACGATCATCCCCATCGCCGAAGTGGTGACCCACGGGTTCGAGACCCAGACGACTACCGACCGCGCCTTCATCAAGACCTTGGCCCGCAACGCCGGCTACGTCTTCTACGTCGAGCCGGGCCCGGCGCCGGGGACTTCGATCGCCTACTTCGGCCCGGACATCCGCGTCCCCATCCCGCAGCCGGCCCTGAACGTCGACATGGACGCGGCGACCAACGTCGAGTCGCTGAGCTTCAGCCTCGATGGCTTGGCCAAGAAGCTGACGGTCGTCACCATCCTGGAACCGGGAACGGGCACGATCCCGATCCCGGTTCCGATCCCGAACCTCAACATCTTTCGCCCGCCGATGGGCCTTCGCCCGACCGCGCCGGCGCGGATCGAGTTCAACAACGACTTCGCCAAGCTGACGCCGGACAAGGCGGCCTCGAAGATCCTCGGCCTCCTGATGAACAACGGCGACGCCGTCAGCGCCTCGGGCAGCCTCGACGTGCTGCGCTACGGACGGCCGCTGCGCTCCCGCGCCATGGTCGGCGTGCGCGGCGCGGGGCTCGCCTATGACGGCCTCTATTACGTCGACAGCGTCACCCACAAGATCAAGCCCGGGGAATACAAGCAGAGCTTCACGCTTGGCCGCGACGGCTTGATCTCCAACACGCCGAAGGTGGTCCCGTGAGTGAACCCGCCAAACAAGGCCGGTATCTCGGCAAGTATCGCGGCACCGTGATCAACAATATCGATCCGGAGCTGCGCGGCCGGATCATGGCGATGGTGCCCGACGTCCTGGGGCTGGTGCCGTCGAGCTGGTGCGAAGCCTGCGTGCCGCTGTCCGGGCCGGTCGGTCCGCCCATGGGCGGCTACTTCGTCCCGCCGATCGGCGCCGGCGTCTGGATCGAGTTCGAACAGGGCGATCCCAGCACCCCGATCTTCGCCGGCTGCCGCTTCCCCTCCCCCGCCAGCGTGCCGCCGCTAGCGCTGGCGGGCCTGCCGGTCTCGCCCAACATCGTGCTGCAGACGGTCGGCCAGAACACCCTGGTGATCAGCGATCTACCCGGCCCGACTGGCGGCATCATGCTGAAGTCGATGACCGGGGCGACCCTGATCGTCAACGACACCGGCATCTACATCCAGAACGGCAAGGGCGCTTCCCTGACGATGGTCGGACCGACGGTCACCGTGAACAACGGCGCCATGGTGGTGGTGTAGCTATGCCGGGCTTCCTCATGCACGCCGGAGCGACCGTCCAGTGCCCCCACGGGGCGCCCGCGCAGATCATTCCGACCCAGCCGCGGGTCACCGTCAGCGGCATGCCGGTGGCCTTGATGAGCGACCAGATCGTCGCCACCGGCTGCCCTTTCACCATCCCGCCGGCCAAACCGCAGCCCTGCGTGCTGGCCAAGTGGCTGATGCCCAGCACCCGGGTCACCATCAACGGCAGCCCGGCGATGGTGGCGGCCGGCCCGGGTGTCGGCCCCGGCCTGTTCCAGAGCGCCGACCAGATCCCGAACGGACCGCCCATCGTGGGCAGCGTCCAGACCCGCGTCACCGTCATCTGAGGGCAGACAGCATGACCGTTCAGATCGACTACCCCTATCGTTTCGACCATCGCCGGCGGACGGCCTCCACAGACTACGACGACCATGTCCGCGACATGATCGAGCAGTTCCTGCTGACCGAGCCCGGCGAGCGGGTGAACCGGCCGGACTTCGGGGGTGGGGTGGCGCAGCTGGTGTTCGCGCCGAACAGTCCGGAACTGGGCGCCGCCCTGCAGTTCTCGCTGCGGGCCGGCCTGCAGCGCTGGCTGGGCGATGTCATCGAAGTCACCAACCTTGCCGTGACCTCCGAGGACTCCACCCTCACCATCGACATCAGCTACCGCCTACGGGCGACGGGCCAGGAGCGGACCGACCGGTTCGAGCGCGTCCAATGAGCACCTTCGATTGCAAGACCGACGGCCGCCGCGCCGTCGTCCACGCCAGCGCCAGCTGGAACGGGCTGGACTACATCGAGGTCGACGAGGCCCAGACCACCCTCTCGGTCTATTTCCTGGGTCCGGCGCCCGCGAAGATCGGCGCCGACAACATCCTGATCAGCGGCGGCCGCGGACCGGCCGACCAGGTGAGCGTCAAGGGCGTCAAGCTGCAAACCTCCGACGATCCGCACGTTGACGGCGTGCTGCGGGTCTTCGTCGACCACCCGGGCGACTTCTCAACCTACACTCTCGCCCTCCAGGGGCTGGACGGGATCGATCCCCGCTACATGGCCCTGGACTTCAGCTTCAAGGTCGGCTGCCCGCAGGAACTCGATTGCGCGCCAGGCTGCGCGGCCGCACCCGAGATCTTCCCCACCCCGACCATCGACTATCTGGCCAAGGACTACGCCGGCTTCCGCCAGCTGATGTTCGACCGGTTGGCGCTCACTTGCCCCGACTGGCGCGAGCGCCATGTCCCCGACCTCGGCGTGGCCCTGGTGGAGGTGTTCGCCTATGTCGGCGACTATCTCAGCTACTACCAGGACGCCGCCGCCACCGAGGCCTATCTGGCGACCGCGAGGCGCAGGCCCTCGGTGCGCCGGCACGCCCGGCTGGTCGACTATCGCCTTGGCGAAGGCTGCAACGCCCGGGCGCTTGTCTCGGTCGAGACGCGGCGGAACCTCTTCGTCGAGGCGGCCGACATCGCCTTCATCACCCGCCCCCCCGGCCTGTCGGAGACGCCAGGCGTCGGCGCCGTCACCCTGAAGGACATCTCCGGCGTCGCGCCTGGCCAGATCGAATGGTTCGAACCCCTCCCGCCCGCTGGCCGCATCTTCTTCTGGGAGGCCAACAACCTGCTGCGCCTCCACAGCTGGGGCGGGCGGCAATGCTGCCTCCACGCCGGGGCGACGAGCGCGACCTTGCTGGGTCGGCTGGCGCAAGCCTCCCTGCCGCCGGAGCCCGAGAGGCCCGCCCAGCGCAAGCGCGTCGCCAAGGGTCTGGCCGAGGACGTCACCCCCGGCGAACCGCCGGCCGGCGATCCCGAGGACGACGGCGAGGCGCTGAAGATCCGGCTGGCGCCCGGCGACTTCCTGATCTTCGAGGAAAGGGTCAGCCCGACGACCGGCGAGACGGCGGACGCCGATCCGCGTCACCGGCAGGCGGTGCGGCTGACCGAGGTGCGCCAGTCCCGTGACGAACTGCTCGACCTCGATGTGATCGAGATCGCCTGGGCCGCGCCGGACGCCCTGAGCTTCGACCTCTGCCTCTCCGCCGTGGGCGGCGCGCCGGACTGCCGGTTGATCGAGGACGTCTCGGTGGCGCGCGGCAATGTGGTCCTGGTCGACCACGGCCGCACCCAACCGCCCGAGGACCTGGGCCAGGTTCCGGCGACGACCACGGATCAAGGCTGCGAGTGCGAGGGCGAACCGACCGTGCCGACGGTGCGCGCCGGCCGCTACCGCCCGGAACTCGCCGACGCGCCGCTGACCTTTGCCGCGCCCTATGCGGGGACGGAAGCCGCGCGGACCGCTTTGGCTCCCGCCGCCGCCGCCGCCGTGCCCGCTATTCAGCTGCAGTCCAGCGACGGCGGCGACTGGACGCCGCGCTATGACCTGCTCGACAGCGGCCCGGAGGATCGCGCCTTCGTGGTCGAGATGGAGGAGGATCGTCGCGCGAAACTGCGGTTCGGCGACGGCGAACTGGGCGCGGCCTTGCCGGCGGGCGCCGACTTCACCGCCACCTACCGGATCGGTTCGGGACCGGCGGGCAACGTCGGCGCGGGCGCCATCGCCCTGCTGCTGCACCGGGAGAGCGTGCTGGCCCAGGATATCGCCCGGGTCGGCAATCCGATCGCCGCGACGGGCGGGACCGCGCCCGAGCCGATCGCCGAGGCCAGGCTGAACGCGCCTTACGCCTTCCGCGCCGCGCCTGCCGGCCTGAAGCGGGCGATCACGCCGGAGGATTACGCCCGGATCGCCGAGCGCGACACCCGCCTGCAGCGCGCCTCGGCGCGTTTCGGCTGGAGCGGCAGCTGGTACGAGGCCGCCGTGGGCCTGGACATCCGCGCCCGCCAGACGACCTGGCGCGACGCCATCCTCGCCGACGGCCAGGTGCGGCTGGAACAGGTGCGCCGGATCGGCCACGAACTCGACGTCCGCCTGGCCCAACAGGTCCCCGTCGACCTGGCGCTGAAGATCTGCGTCGCGCCCGACCAACTGCGTGGCCATGTGCGGGCGGCCCTGCTGGACGCCTTCAGCAGCCGCGCCCTCCCGGGCGGCGGGCTCGGCCTCTTCCATCCCGATCGGCTGACCTTCGGCGCCCCGCTCTACCTGAGCGCCATCGTCGCCGCCGCCCAGTCCGTGGCCGGGGTCGTCAGCGTCCAGGTCACCCGGCTGAAACGGCAGTTCGCTCCGGTCAATCGCGAGATCGAGAACGGCCTGCTGCCGATCGGGCCTTTCGAGATCGCCCGCCTCGACAACGACCGCAACCATCCGGACGGCGGGAAGCTCGAACTCTTGCTCGAAGGAGGTCGCTGATGCCCTGCGCCGCCGATTGCCGTTGCGACTGTTGCGGCGGAACCTCCGCCATCACGCCCCGAAAGGTCTGGAACCGCCCGGGCCTGCCCGCCCTCGCGGCGAGGGTGGGAGAAAACGGCAGCTTCCTGGAGACGATGAAGGCCAGGCTCTCGGCCGCCGACCTTCCGGCGCTGCAGGGCCTGGGATCGCGCGAGACCGACGATCCGACCATCGCCCTGCTCGACGCCTGGTCGACCGTCGGCGACGTGCTGACTTTCTACCAGGAGCGGCTGGCCAACGAGGGCTACCTGCGCACCGCCACGGAGCGCCGCTCCGTGCTCGAGCTCGCCCGCCTGATCGGCTATCAGCCACGTCCCGGCGTGGCGGCCACCACCTATCTGTCCTTCGAGATCGACGCCAACGCCAAGGACCCGGTGACCATCGCGGTGGGAACCAAGGTCCAGAGCCTGCCCGGACCCGGGGAAACCGCGCAGACCTTCGAGACCACGGAGAACCGGGTCGCCCGCCGGGAATGGAACGCCATCCGGCCCCGGTTGGAGCGGCCGCCGACCCCGCAGACCATCCTGTTTGGCGACGCCCAGACCCCGTTCGCCCGAGTCTATGTGAAGGGCGCCTCCACCGGATTGAAGCCAAGCGACGCCCTACTGCTGCAGATCGGCTCCGACAAGCCCCGCGTGTTCCGGGTGCTGGCGGTGACGCCCGACCAGCCGGCCGACCGCACTCAGCTGCGCCTGGCGCCCTGGAACGGCGGCGCGCTCGACACTCCCTCGGAACTGCAGGTGCAGCGCGCCGTGGCCGAGGCCCGACGGTCGCCGGCGCAGCTCTATCCCGGTCTGGCCGGCGAGGTGCTGGCGGAGGTCGACGAGTTCCTTGAGTGGCTCGCTGATTTCATACGGGGCAAGCCCCCGCACGCGGATCTGCTGGAGATCCTGCCGCGACCGACGGTGGTGGCGATGATCCTCGCTCCCTTGCTGGCGACCCGGCGCGAGGCCATCGCCGCGCCGTCCGAAGCCGCCCTGCTTGAAGCGCTGGAATTTAACACCGGCGAGGGGACGATCGGCCTGATTCCCGACATCGCCGCTGTCGCCCAGGACGTCATCGAGGAGATGACCGATATCGATGGTGGGGGCGTGATCGGCGCCCAGACCGACGCCCTGGCCGAAAGACTGAGGGCGCTGAAACCCTCCAGCCAGGAGTCGCCTCGCGACGAGGCGCGCGCCTCGCGCCTGTTGCGCAAGGTGATCGGCCGGCTGGCGGCGGAGCGTTCGATCCCGCCGCGCAACAGCGAGTCCCTCGCCCGCGATCCGAACGCGGTCTTCGCCTCCACATCCGACGTCGGCGCCCAGGCGGTCGAGGCGCTGGAACCGAGGCTGGCCGGCGTGGTCGGAGAGGCGCTCGCCAACATCACCGTCTCCCACGCCGTGACAATCCGGCTCTGGGTGCTGAAGGAACGGTCACTGCTGTTCGGCGCCGCGGCGCCGCGAAAGGTGACCAGCATCTCCACGACAGGCGTCGTCGGCACCCACGAGTGGAGCGACGACGACATCATCAACGCCGAACGCACCGACACAATAGCCCTGGAGACGCCGAAGGAGGCGATCGGCTCGGGCGACTGGGTCGTCCTCGACTATGGCGCGGCGGACTTCTCCAACCTCGGCCGCATCACCCTGCCGACTTGGGACGAAGACCATCTGCTGATCTCCAGGGCCGGCTATGTCCAGGGCAAGGCCGCACGGGCCGCCTACGGCGTCGCCGGCCAGACCACCCAGATCCAGCTGCTCGACCCGGTGTCCGGCGGATCGCAGTCCTGGTTCAGCTTCAGCAACGCCAGTCCGGTGACCGCGACAGCCGCCACCGCAAGCACGACCGAGGCCTTCCATTTCATCCGCAATCTCTCCGTGCTGGTGTCGAGCAGCGAGCTGGAGCTGGCGCCCGAACCGATCACCGCCGAGGTCTGCGGCGGCGACGACTGGATCGAGACCGACGGCCTCTACACCGGACTGGAGACCGGCCGCTGGGTGGTGGTCAGCGGCGAGCGCACGGACGTCGCCGGAGCGCCCGGCCTAACCGGCAGCGAACTGGCGATGATCGGGGCGGTCAAGCAGGACGCCGCGCGCCAGGAAGGCTCCGAGGCCTTCGCGCCCGGAGAGACCCTGCACAGCTTCATCCGGCTCGCCGCCCCCCTCGCCTACTGCTATCGGCGCAGCGCCCTGGCGATCAACGCCAACGTCGCCAAGGCCGGCCACGGCGACGGCCGCGGCGAGGTGCTGGGTTCCGGCGACGCCACCGTCCCACTGCAGAGCTTCCTGCTGCGCCAGCCGCCGCTCACCTATCCGCCCGCCAACACTCCCCAGGGCGTCGCCAGCACCCTTCATGTCTATGTCGAGGGTGTCGAGTGGACGGAGACGCCGTCCTTGGTCGGGGCTGGACCGACGGATCGGGTCTTCATCACCCAGGTCGAGGACGACGGCGCCACCCGCGTGGTGTTCGGCGACGGCCGACATGGCGCGCGCCTGCCCACCGGACAGGAGAATGTCCGGGCCCTCTACCGCAGCGGAATCGGCAAGGCCGGCAATGTGGCCCTGGGTCAGATCAGCCAACTGCTCGACCGCCCGCTGGGCGTCAAAGGCGTCCTCAATCCGATCGAAGCCTCGGGCGGCGCCGACAAGGAGACCCGCGACCGCATCCGGGTGAACGCCCCGCTGGCGACCATGGCGCTCGACCGACTGGTAGGACCGAAGGACTACGCCGACTTCACCCGCACCTTCGCCGGGATCGGCAAGGCCGCGGCCGAGCGGGTGTTCGCCGGCGGCGCCGCCGCCATGTTCGTCACCATCGCCGGCGCCGACGACATCGCCGTTCCGAAGTCCGGAGATCTCTATGCCAACCTGACCGCGGCCCTGAGGCGGTTCGGTGACCCGGCCCTGCCGGTGCAGGTGGAGAGCCGGGAGCTGCTGGCCCTGGTGATCTCCGCGCGGATCGCGCCGGATCCCGCCTACCTCTGGGAGGATGTGGTCGCCCGCGTCCGCGCCGCCCTGCTCGACCGATACAGCTTCGAGCACCAGGAGCTCGGCCAGCAGGTGGTGCTGAGCGAGGTGATCACTCTGATCCAGAACCAGCGTGGCGTGCTGTTCGTCGACGTAGACGCCCTTGGCGCGGCCTCGCAACTGACGGAGAGCGGTGAACGGCGATCGCCGCAGGAACTGTCCGCCGCCATGCGGGAGATCTTCGCCAGGGCCGCCCAGAGCAGCCGGCCCGACCCCTACGTACGCATCCGCGGCATCCGCAAGACAGCCGGCCAGGTGCTGCCCGCCCAGTTGGGCGTGCTGCTGCCGAACCTGGCTGAAACCCTCCTTTTGACCCGGATCGAAACGCCATGAACCGCTCGTCCGACCGTCTCTACGACCTGCTGCCGGCGACCTACCGGCTACGCGACGCCGACCAGGGCTATCCGCTGCGCGACATGCTGCGGGTGGTCACCGAACAGGTCGAGGGCATCGAGGCCGACATCGACCAGCTCTACGACAACTGGTTCATCGAGACCGCCGCTGACTGGGCCGTGCCCTATATCGCCGAATTGGTCGGCTATACGGCGGTCCATGCGGCCGGCGATCCGACAACCTCGGCCCCCGCCGAGAACCGTATCCTGGTCCCCCGCCGCGAAGTGGCCAATACGGTCGCCTTCCGGCGCCGCCGGGGGACCCTTTCGGTGCACGAGGACCTGGCCGCCGCCGTGGCCGGCTGGCCGTCACTGGCCGTGGAGTTCTTCCGGCGGCTAGCCTGGACGCAGAACCTGAATTATCCGCATACAGATGGTTATCGAGCGCGCACGGTCGATTTCCGTTCCGCCGCGAACCTCGAGCGGATCGGCACGCCGTTCGACCCGTTCGCCCGCACCATCGACGTCCGACGGATCACCTCGCGAAGAGGACAAAGCCTCTACAACCTGCCGAGCGTCGGCCTCTGGATCTGGCGGCTGCGCGGCTACACCGTCACCGACGCACCGGCCTACTGCCTGGACGCCGGCAAGAACAGCTTCAACTTCTCGGTCCTGGGGCACGACGTCCCGCTGGTCACCCGACCGGAGCCGGAGCCCGATCCCACCCATATCGCCACCGAGCTGAACGTGCCGACGTCCATCCGCCGACGCGCGTTCGCCGAACACCCCGAGCGCTACTATGGCGCCGGCAGAAGCTTTTCCATCTCGGCGGACTGGGGGCACTACACCCACCACAAGCCGCTGCCGATCGAGGTCATCATCCCCGCCGATCTCAGCGGTTGGGCCTATACGCCGCCGAACGGCTTTGTGGCAGTCGATCCCCAGCTCGGTCGTATCCAGTTTCCCGCCAGGCAGCTGCCGCGCCGGCAGGTGAGGGTCAGCTATCGCTACGCCTTCAGCACCGATATGGGCGGCGGAGAATACCGGCGCCCCCTCAGCCAGCCGGAGGGCGCCGTCACCTACCGGGTCGGCGAGGGCCAGGAGTTCACCACCCTGGGCGAGGCGCTTGGCCGCTGGCGCCATCTCGACCCGCCCGAAGCGGTGATCGAGATCACCGACAGCCGGGCCTATGTCGAGCCCGTGGCGATCAAGCTCGCCCCAGGGCAGTCGCTGCAGATTCGCGCCGCAGACCGTCGCCGACCGACCCTGCGCCTGCTCGACTGGCAGACCGACGGTCCCGACACCCTGCTGGTCACCCTCGGTGAGACCAGCCGCTTCGTGCTCGACGGCCTCACCATCACCGGTCGCGGCGTCAGCGTGGTCGGCGATGCTGAACAGCGGGGCCAAGGCTCTCCCTGCGGCTCCCACGTGGAGATCCGCCACTGCACCCTGACGCCGGGCTGGAGCCTGGACCGCGACTGCGAACCGGCGCGGCCCAACAAGGAAAGCCTCGAACTGCGCAACGTCCGCGCGCACGTGGTGATCGACCACAGCATCCTGGGCCCGATCGAGATCTCCGAGGACCAGGTCCGCGCCGAACCCATCCCGATCACCATCACCGACAGCATCGTCGACGCCATGGGCGGGGAGCGCGAGGCGATCATCGGGCCCGAACAGCGCCACGCCCACGCCGTCCTGACGATCGCCCGAACCACGGTGTTCGGCGTGGTCCAGGTCCACGCCGTGCAACTGGCGGAGAACAGCATCTTCAACGACTGCGTCCACGTCGCCCGCCGGCAGATCGGCTGCATGCGGTTCTGCTACGTGCCGCGCGCCTGCCGGACGCCCCAGCGCTACAACTGCCAGCCCGACCTGGTCGTATCGGCCGTCGCCGGCGACGCCGCAAAGGCGCTGGAGGCCATGCGGGTCAAGCCTCAGTTCACCGCCCGCCGCTACGGCGCCCCGGCCTACGGCCAGCTCGCCGCCGGCGGCGCGTCTGAGATCGCCACCGGCGCCGATGACGGCGCCGAGATGGGCGCCTTCCACGACCTCTTCCAACCGCAGCGCTTGGCGAACCTGCGCACCCGGCTCGAGGAATTCACACCTGCCGGCATGGATGCCGGCGTCCTGCTTGCGAACTGATCCCCGGAGGAAATCATGAAGGGCGACTTCTCGACCATTCGCTACGACCGCTCGAAGCACTTCAACCGGGTCCTGAAGCAACAGGGCCGGGTGGAGCTGGACTCCGACTGGAACGAGCAGACCGCAATCCTGCAGCATCTGATCCGCACCGTCGTGCGCGACCTGGTCGGTCCGTCCGCCGGGCCGCAGGCCGACTGCGGTTTCGGCCTGGGCGACTGGGAAAGTTCCGGCCGGAAGCCGAAGCAGCACGACTTCCTGATCAATCCCGGGCGCTACTACGTCGACGGCCTGCTGGTCGAGAACGAGGCGCTGGTCCCCTACTCCGCCCAGCCGCATCTGCCGGACGCCGCGCTGCTCGACACCGGCAAGACCTATCTGGCCTATCTGGACGTCTGGGAGCGCCATGTGACGGTGTTGGAGGACGACAGCCTGCAGGAGACGGCCTTGGGCGGACCCGACACCTGCACCCGGGTGCAGACCGCCTGGGCGGTGCGCACCGTCCTGACCGATCCCCCGCCGTCGACCGACGCGATCCCGCCGACAGCGGCGAGCGAACGCGAGCTGAAAGCCGCCGAGGCCAAGCTCGCCGACATCCGCGCGCAGCTCGACAGCGAGCTCACCGCCACCCAGCGCGCCAAGCTGGAGAAGACCGCGGCCCAGCTCGAGGCCAGGATCCAGGAACTCGCCGCTCAGATAGGCGACGGACAGCCACGCCAGCCCGCCCCCGACGTCAGCGACGATCCCTGCGAGCGGCTGCTGGAGCCGATCCGCGGTTGGACTTCCGGCACGATGGCGGCGCGTTTGCCTGACGAGGCGCCGGCCGACAGTCCCTGCGTCCTGCCGATCGCGTCCCGCTATCGGGGCCTCGAAAACCATCTCTACCGGATCGAGGTCCACGCCGGCGGTGACACCGGCGACGCCGACGCCGTCCCGACCTTCAAGTGGTCGCGGGAGAACGGCTCGATCGCCACTGGCTTCGTCTCCGTCAAGGGCGCCGATCTGAAGGTCGCCAATGCACGCGGATTTTCGGCCGGCGCCTGGGTGGAGGTCTCGACGGAGACCGATGAGCTGCTCGGCCGTCCCGGCCTGCTTCGCCGGGTGGCGCGGGTCGAAGGCGACGTCCTGACGCTCGACGAGACCGTCAGCCTGCCCAAGGCGGCGATCAATCCGATCGTCCGTCGCTGGGACCAGACGGCCAGCGAAGCCCAGCCCTTGATGGACGGCGCCCTGCCGATCGTCGCCGGCGCCGGCGAGCAGGGCTGGATCGCGCTGGAGGACGGGATCGAGGTGCAGTTCGGCGCCGGCCCCTATCGGACCGGCGACCACTGGTGGATCACCGCGCGCGTGGCCACCGGCGAGATCGACTGGCCAAGGGACACCTCCGGCAAGCCGCAGGCGGTGCAGCCGCACGGCGTCGAACACCACTACGCCCCGCTCTACACGCTGACGGCCACCGAGACGGCGCCCTTCATCAGCCTGGTCGAGGACTGCCGCTGCCGCTTCGCCCGCCTGCCTTGCATCGCCGACCAGGCCTGAGCCCCCTCTCCGGAGAGGCCATTGGAATGGGGGCTCGCTGATACGGGCGAGCGTCCCCTGTGCGCCGATCGGCGCCGTCATTTTCGATGACGACCAACGCCCTCAGATCGCGGCCGGGCGCGCGGCACATGGTTCGAAATGGGTTCGCGAAGGGGAGCCACCTGTGGTTTTGAGAGATCCGGCCCTTCGGCTGGATTTTTCGTATCTGGGCCCTGGGGCGCGGCGTGGACGCCGCCGCCGTACCAGGCCGGCCCGTCGAAGACGGACGGCGCAGTCGCTCAAAGCCGGGCTGCGGCATCGCCAAAAAAAGACCCTCGGGCAAAGGGGGGCCCGAGGGTCGGAGTTCGATCGAACCTCGACACGGAAGGTCTCAGGCCGGCGCGGGATCTCGCACGACACAGCGGAAGCCGATATGGCTGGTGGCGCTCTCGATCGTCTGCGGGATGCGCGCGGCGGGTCGGTAGCGCTGGCAGTAGTTCTCGGCGCAGAGGTGCGAGCCGCCCTTCAGAACCTTGCGCGGCTGGGGCGCATGCGGCTGGGCGGGATCGAGACTGGCTTCGGGCGTCCCGCCGCGCGGATTGACGCGCGGACAGCAGCCGGGCGCCTTCGGAGTCGGCAGCGACCACCAGTCCGTGGTCCACTCCCAGACATTGCCGATCATGTCGTGGACGCCGTGGCCGTTGGCCGGGAAGCGCTTCACCGGCGAGGTCCGCTCAAAGCCGTCCAGGCGCAGGTTCCGCGCCGGAAACGCACCCTGCCAATAGTTGCACATCATCTTGCCGCCGGGGGCCAGTTCGTCGCCCCAGGCGAATTCGGCTCCGTCCAGGCCGCCGCGCGCGGCCAGCTCCCACTCGGCCTCGCTCGGCAACGCCTTGCCCGCCCACAGGGCGTAGGCCTCGGCGTCGCGGTGCGAGACGTGCACCACCGGGTGGTCCTGCAGACCAAGGACCGAGCTGCCCTTGCCGTAGGGCTTTCGCCAGTGGGCTCCGAAGGTGAAGGACCACCACGACAGCGGCGCATCCAACGAGACCGGCCCCTTCGGCGGCTGGAAGACCAGCGAGCCGGCCCTGGCCATCTCGGGCGGCATGCCCGGATAGTCGCGCGGATCGGGCGCGATCTCGGCGTCGGTGACGTAGCCGGTGGCCCGGACGAACGCGGCGAACTGGCGATTGGTCACCGGCGTCGCGTCGATCCAGAACCCGTCCACGCGCACCCGCCGGACCGGCGCCTCTTCCGGATAGAAGCGCGTCGAGCCCATGGCGAAGGTCGCGCCGTCGATCCGGACCATGCCCGCCGTTCGTGTCTCGTCCATCGCCACGACCTGGCCCATCGCGATCTCCTGGCGGCGCGGCCTAGTGGCGCGGAAAATACGGCTCGCCCTTGCGCTCGGCCTCGAGCTTGGCTGGCGAGTCGGGGAACAGTCCATTGAAGCGATCAACCGGATTGGCCGGCCGCAGCCACGTCTCCGGGAACTCGGCGGCCTTGGCGCCGGCCAGGCTGCGGAACACCTGCCCCTGGCTGGTGCGCTCGGTGAACGGCACCACCCTCTGGCCCTTGGCGTTGGACAGCTGCTGAAACAGCGCCTTGCGCAGCTCGACCTTGGTCTGGAGATAGGCCGGGTCGTCGATGAGGTTGTTCATCTCGTCCGGATCCTTGGCCAGATCATACAGCTCATCCAGGTCCCAGACGCCATGGTACTGGATGTACTTCATCCGGCCGCGCTCAATGGCGAAGGTGGTCGGGGTCTGGGGGAAGGTCCACTCCCAATAGTACTCGTAGATGAAGTCGTCCGCCTTCCAATCCTCGGGCTTCACCTTGCCCGTGGCCAACGGGAGCACGCTCTTGCCCTCGAACTGCGGCGGCTGCGGCGCGCCGGCCGCGTCCAGGAAGGTCGGGGCCAGATCGAGATTGCGCACGCGGTTCTGGATCACCGCGCCCTTGGGGAACCGGCCCGGAGCGTAGGCGACCATCGGCACGCGGATCGAGGCCTCATAGGCGTCGCGCTTGTCGATCAGGCCGTGCTCGCCGAACTGGAAGCCGTTGTCGCTGAAGAACACGATGATCGTGTTGTCCTCAAGGTGGTTGTCACGCAGGTACTTCAGGATGCGCCCGACGCTGTCGTCCACGGGACTGAGGCCGCGATAGTACTCGCGCATATAGTCCTTCAGCGGCCGATCCTGGTTGTAGAAGAAGTCGACGCCGTGCCAGCTGTTGCGCTGGTTGCGCACCCACATGGGCTTGCCGCGATTGTTCTCGGGCGTGTCGGCCATGCTGGCCGGCAGCTTGATGTCGAGATCCCTGTATTGGTCGGCGTAGCGTTCGGGCGCCTTGACGTCGGAGTGCACGGCCTTGTGCGAAAGATACAGGAAGAACGGCTTGGACTGGTCGCGGCCGTGCTCCAGCCAATCCAGGGCGTAGTCGCTCAGTTCGTCGGTGATGTAGCCCTTCTGGGCCACGCGCCGGCCGTCGACATTGAGCAGGTTGCGCTGCCCCGCCACGACCTGCTGCGGTGTCAGGCCGTCGGTCGGGAAGTAGTTCCCCTGCCCCAGGAAGCTGATCCACCGGTTGAAGCCCGGCCGCGGTCCGTCGCTGGCGTCGCCCATGTGCCACTTGCCGATGAAGGCGGTCTGGTAGCCCGCGTCCTGGAGGTACTTGGGAAAGAAGGTCAGGCCGACCTCGGACGAGTTGTTGTTGTCGACGACCCCGTGATTGCGGGCGGTCATCCCCGTCAGGATGGTCGCGCGGCTGGGCGAGCATAGCGACGAGGTCACCACCGCATTGGGGAAATAGACGCCGTTGCGGGCCAGGAAGTCGATGTTGGGCGTGCGCAGGCCCGGCGTCAGGAACCCCAGGGCGTCGTAGCGCAGGTCGTCGACCAGCACGAAGACGATGTTCGGCCGCGTGGGCGGCGGCGGTTCGGCGCGGGCGACGCCCGCCCAGGCGGCGGCCAGCAGCATCGCGCCAACCGCGCGCAAGGTCGAAAGCAGGGATTTCATGGCTGCGTCTCCTGGGTGGTCCAGCCGCGTGGATTGGCCTGCGCCTCGGCGCGGAAGGCGGCCAGGCGCTCGGACAGGCGCCTGACCTCGTCAGGGCGCCTGGCGCTGACGTCGTGGGATTCGTTGTCGCCGTTGATGTGATAGAGCGCCGGCCTCGCGCCGTGCGGCAGCGGCGTCCCGGCCGGGGCCAGCGGCCACTTCTCCGACAGCATCGCGCGGTACTTGAACTCGGTGTCGCGGACCGCCTGGAACTCGCCCGAAAAGGCGGTGGTATAGTAGAGGTAGTCGTGGGGCGAGGCGCCGCCCGACAGCAGGCCGGCCATGTCGCGGCCGTCGATCGCCCGGTCCTTCGGCAGCGGAACGCCCAAGGCCGCCAGCAAGGTCGGAAAGAGGTCGATGTTCATCGCCATGGCGTCGCTGACAGCGCCCGGCTTGGTGCGCCCCGGCCAGACCACGAAACAGGGCACGCGCATGCCGCCCTCGAACGTCTCGCCCTTGCGGCCGCGCAGGGCGCCGACGCTCCCAGCCTGGTCGCCACCGTTGTCGCTGGTGACGATGACGATGGTGTCGTCCGCGATCTTCAGCTCCTCCAGGGCTCGCAAGATCCGGCCGACATTGTCATCCAGGTCCTCGACCACGTCGCCATAGGTCCCGCCCTCCGACACCCCCTGATGCTTGGGATTGGGATAGTGCGGCAGGTGTGGCGCGGTGAAGGGCACATAGGCGAAGAACGGCTGGCCGGCGCTGGCGCGCATGAAGTCGATCGCCTCGTCGGTGAACCGTTCGGTCAGGGTGCGCTGGTCGGTCTTGTCCGACGGCGTGTCGACGCTGGTCCCGCGATAGATCGGCAGCGGGCTCATGTCGTTGCTGTGGAGGACGCCGAAATAGGTCTGGAAGCCCAGGTCGGTCGGGCGATGCCCCGCCGTGTCGCCCAGGTGCCACTTGCCGAAGGCGCCGGTGCGATAGCCGGCGCGCGACAGCACCTCCGGCAGCAGGATCTCGTCGGCCGGAATGGCGTTGGCGTAGCCGGCCGAGCGCCGGATCTGGGCCATCGGATTGTCGCTGGGGAAGAACACGTGGTTGGCCGACCGCGAGCGTGACGGATAGCGTCCGGTCAGCAGCGCCGCCCGCGAGGGCGTGCATACCGGCGAACCCGAATAGAACTGGGTCAGCTTCACGCCCCTGGTCGCCAGGGCGTCGATGTTGGGCGTCTTGATCAACTGGTTGCCGTAGGACGACAGGTCGCCGTAGCCCAGGTCGTCGAACAACAGCACCACGATGTTGGGCTTGCGCGCGGCCGTCGGCTTGATCGCGCTCAGATAGGCCTGTTTCTGGGCCAGGTGCTCGGGCGTGGGCTCGGCGTTCAGCGCCGCTTCCCTGGCCAGGGCCGTGTTCGGCGCCAGCCGAAGGTCCAGCTGGACCGTTCCCTCCTGGGGCACGCCGACCCGCCGGGTCTGGCTGGCCAGGCCCAGGGCCGTGACCGAGACCTCGTACTCACCGCCCGGCAGGCGCGGCAGGTCGAAGGCGCCGTCGCGTTCGGTGGTGTCCCCGCGCAGCAGGTCGTTGATCACCACCCGGGCGCCGGCTACTGGCGCGCCGCCGGGTCCGGTGACCTTGCCGCTCACCTCGCCCGCCTGGGCCGGCGCGGCCAGCGCCAAGGCCGCGGCGCCGATCAGCCATCTCTTGCTCATATACGCCTCGAAATCTGGAAGGCGGTCGAGGCGCCCGTCCAAGGACGAGCGCCCCTCCCCGTCAGTTGAACTTCGCCGACAGCCGCATGCCGTAGAGGCGCGGCGGGGCGTAGAAGGCCGTGCCGTTGGTCGAGACCCCGGTCGTGGCGTTGGAGTTCGAGTTGGTCTTCACCGCCTCGTCCTCGAGGTTGCGGACATAGGCCATCAACGACCAGCGGCCGTCCTGGCTGGCGTAGGTCAGGCTCAGGTCGGTCTTGGTGAAGGCGCCCTGGCGGTTGGCGGCGAACCCGTGGAACTCCAGATCCTTGGCGCTTTCATAGTGGCTCTGGATCCGTCCGGTCAGGTTCGCGCCACTGGCGAGTTCGAAGGTGTGGGCATAACCGACGGTGATGCTCCAGTCGGGCGTCCGCGCCATGTGGCAGCCCGAGAAATCACCCGCCCGCGGCGAGGCCTTGCTGTAGTCGGCCGTGTAGCAGTGCGCCGTCGCGGCGTTGGCCGCGTTGTTCACGAACGGGTCGCCCAGCGGCAGGGTGAAGGTGTCGTAGCGACCGTGCAGCCAGGACAGGGTCAGGTCGACGGAATCCGCGCGGGTGAACTTGAAGTCGCTCTCGACCTCGACGCCGTAGATCACCGCCTTGCCGGCGTTGCGGGTGACCAGGGCGTTCTGGCCGGCGATGTTCTCGACCGCCGAGACCTGCAGGTCGCGGTAGGCGTTGTAGAACCCGGCCAGGTTCAGCCGCAGCCGCCGGTCGAAGAACCGGTTCTTGGAGCCGACCTCGTAGGCGGTGATGTGCTCGGGCGCGTAGGCGTTCGGCGGCAGGCCGTCGAAATAGCCGCCGGCCTTGTAGCCCGTCGAGGCCTGGGCGTAGAGCATCGAGGTCGGGTTGATGTCGTAGTCGACGCCCAGCTTCCAGTTCGTGGCGTTCCAGGTCTCGTCCGACAGGTTGCGCACGACCAGCGACAGGATCGAGAAGTCGGGTCTCAGCAGGAAGGTGTTGCCGCTGCGCCCCTTGTGGTCGTGGGTATAGCGCGCGCCGGCGGTGATCCGCAGCTGGTCGGTCACCGAATAGGTCGCTTGCCCGAAGGCCGCCGCCGAACGCGAGAAGATGTAGGGCTGGAAGAACGCCAGGTAGTTGCCGTTGGCCTGCAGGATGCGGGTGTCGGTCGCGCTCTTCTCCATGAAGGCATAGAGGCCGGCCACCCACTTGAGCCTGCCGCTGTCCGCGCCCAGGCGCAGCTCCTGGGATTCGCTCCAGTTGTCCTGCGACTGATAGGTCGGGCGGTGGTTGTCCGACGCCATGTTCTCGGTGATCGTATTGACGTCGACGTCGCGATGCCCGGCCAGATAGGTCAGGGTCGCCCAGTCGAAGTCGTAGCTGGCTTCGAGCGTGATGTTCTTGAACGTGTTGTCCTGCGAGGTGTTGACCCGGGCGTAGGCCGCGTAGGGGTCGCCGGTTTCCAGCGGATAGGCCACGTCGACGAAGCCGGCGCCGCCGCGATGCAGGTAGTCGCCCCGCAACAGCACCTTCAGCTTCTCGTTGGGCTGGTAGAGCGCCGACAGGCGGTACGCGGTGTCGTCCTGGTCGTTGCGATCGTTGCCGCCCGTCCCCGGCCCCTTGTTCACCGCCTTCAGGTAGCCGTCGTGGCGACTGGTCTGGAAGGCCGCGCGCACGGCCAGGACCTCGCCCAGCGGCAGGTTGACCATGCCCGAGGTCGTCAGGGCGGCGTAGTTGCCCACCTCGACGTCGAGCGCGCCCTGATAGTCGTGCTTGGGCGCGTTGGTGATGATGTTGATCGCCCCGGCCGTGGCGTTGCGGCCGTACAGCGTGCCCTGCGGACCGCGCACGACCTCGACCCGGTCCAGGTCGTAGAACGCCCCGCTGATCGCGTTGGCGCGCGAGACATAGATGCCGTCGACGTGCACGGCCACGGCCGGGTCGCCGACCACGGTGGTGTTGGTGCTGCCCACGCCGCGCATGAACACCTGGGCGTTGCCGCCGCCGCCGTTGCTGATCTGCAGGCTGGGGGCTTGGGCCGACAGATCGACGATGTTCTTTATGCCCTGCTTGGCCAGGGCTTCGCCCGTCGCGGCCGACACGGCCAGCGGCACGGATTGCACCGTCTCGGCGCGACGCTGGGCGGTGACGACGACTTCTTCCACCGCGATCGGTTCGGCCGCGGCCTCGGCCCGAACCTGGGCGGGCGTCGAAGCCGACACGGCGACGTTCTGGCCGGCCACCCTGATCACTCCGGGCGCATCGGCCCGCACGACGGCGAAGCCGTTCTGGGCGCGCACGAAGGTCAGGTTGGCGCCCTGCAGCAGGCGGCGCAGCGCCGCCTCGTCGTCATAGACGCCGACCACCGCGCTGGACCGCAGACCCCGCACGCGGTCCTCGGTGAACGAGATCGGACGGCCGCTCTGCAGCCCGAACTCCTTGAGCGCCCGGCCCAGGTCCTGGGCCTTGATGTGGTAGCTGCGTTCCTCGCCGTGCGCCGCGGTCGCGATCAGCGCCAGGGCGGCGCCTCCCATCAGCCACGGCGTCAGGCCGCCCCTCGCGTGGTGCGTCATTGTCCTGCTCCTCCCCACGGCATGTTCGCTGCCGTTTCAGGGTTAGAGCCGCCCCTGCCGAAACACCTCAGCAGCGGAGGCGAAAAAAGTTCAAGCCTCTCCTCAAGGCGCCGTCAGAGCGTAGCCAGCGCCCGGCGCGCGACGCGCCAGACCCAGGGCTTCGGCCGAGGCGATGAAGGCTTCCGGATCCTTGGCCGGCAACACCGCGCTCATCCGTTGGTCGGCCACCTCGGGCGCCACCGTGATCGGCGTGGTGGAATAGCGGCCAAGTTCGGCGGCGATCACGCCCAACGGCGCGTCGTCGAACACCAGGCGGCCCGAAACCCAGCCCTCGGCGCTGCGGGTGTCGGCGCGCGAAAGATTCCAGTCGCCGCCGTCGCGAGCGACCAGTTGGTAGCCCGCGTTCATGTCGACCGCGCTGGCCGCGCCGGCCATCGGACGGTCGGACTTGACCCGCACCCGCCCCTCCGACAGCACGACCTTGAAGCTGGCGGGACGCAGATCGACGTCGAACTGGGTGCCCAGCGCCGTCACGCTGTGGTCGCCGGCCCGCACGACGAATGGATGAAGGCCATCCTTGGCCACCTTGAAGAAAGCCCGCCCCCGGACCAGTTCCAGCCGTCGCGTCTTGCCCGGCGCCCAGGCCCGCAGTTCGGAATTGGTGTCCAGCACGGCCAGGCTGCCGTCCGGCAAGCTGACGCTCATCGTCTGGCCCACCCGCGTCGCATAGCGGGTCGGCTGAGGCGCGACCAGGCCGGACAGGTAGCGCGCGCCCTGCCAGGCCGCCGCGCCGCCCACGGCCAGCGCGACGCAGGCGGCGACCGCCCCGATCACACGGCGCGTCCGGCGTCGGCCGACCGCGCCCCTGGCCTCTTCGCGCAGGCGCATCAGGCGCGGATCGGCCCTGAGGCCGTCGAGGTCGCCCCACAGGCGCGAGGCCGCCTCGAAAGCCTCGCGGTTGGCCGGGTCCGCTTCCAGCCAGGTCTGGAACGCCATCTGGTCGTCGGGCGTGAGGGGGCCGGCGCGACGGCGGGCGAACCACTGGGCGACCTCGCCGGCTCGATCTTGCAAGGCCGCGCTCATCGATCGCGCCCTTCACGAAGGAACAAGGCCTTCAGGGCCGCCATCATGTGTTTCTCAACCGCGCTGACCGAAACGCCCAGTTCCCTCGCGATGCGCTGGTATGTCATTTCCTCGAAGCGGTGCAGCAGGAAGACGTGCCGTGTGCGGGCCGGCAGATCGTCGAGAACCGAAAGCATGGCCTCGACGCCCTCCTTGCCGATCAGCGAGCGTTCGGGAGTCACCTCGTCGCGCGGCGCGAAGGCTTCGAGATCGTCGATCGCCTGCCAGGGCGGGGTCCGTCGATGCTGGCGCGACAGGACGCTGGCGGCCACGACGAAGATGTACCGCTCCAGATCCTGCACCGCCGCCGGATCACGCAGGCCGAGCAGGCGTGCAAAGACTTCCTGCACCAGGTCGTCGACCTGCCCCGCCGGCGCGCGACGCCGGAAATAGCGCCGCAGACCAGGTTCATAGCCCAACAGATCCAGCGTCGCCGATGGCGGCGCCGCCTTGAGAGGATCGGACGTCATGAATCCTCCAGACGGGGAATACCGTAAGGCTAGAGTCCGAGGATCCGAAAGACCTCATCCCGCTTCATGTTTTTTCCGCCGGCCGATGGAGGCGTCTTAGCGACCGGGCCGACCCAGCCGCGCGGCGATGAAGGCGTCCACCGCGTCGGTATGCTGGCGGCCATCGCCCACGACCTGCACACCTATCTGACGCGCCCGCCCCTGCGGGCCGAGTTCATCGCCGACGAGGCCCATCGGGCCAAGGCCGCCCGCGCTCGAGCTCCGCGAACGGAACACGCAGAGGTTCCGCCCTGGGTGTTTGCCCCATTGGAATTTACAAGTAAAATTTAGTGGTTCTAATAAAAATACGGACCGGCGGAATGAGCAGGCGGCGGCTGCCCCCCGGATAAGGTGATGCGAGCATGTGGATCACGCCGGACACCGGCGCCGCCCCGACGACGGGAGCCTCCCCGCGCATCGCTGCCGGTCTGCGTTCGGGGACAGGCAGGCGCGCGCCGACGACGATTGCGAGGCGCACTTGGGCGTTTCGCCTCGCAACGAGGCCGCACTATGATAACTCAGACAATATGAACATGAGCATTGAGGTTTCGCGATGACCGACGAGCGCCGTATGGGCCGTTCGCGCCGAGGTTTCCTGGCGGGCGCCGGGATGGGGGCGCTGATGACGAGTTTCCCGGTCTTTGTGGCCCGGGCGGCTTCGGCGCGGACGGCAGAGCAACCGACGGCGAAGCTGCAGCCCTTCGATCTGTCGGACGTGACCCTGGATGACGGCCCGTTCCTGCATGCGCAGCGCAAGACCGAAGCCTATCTGCTCGCGCTGCAGCCCGATCGCATGCTGCACAATTTCCGGGTCAATGCGGGTCTCAAGCCCAAGGCGCCGGTCTATGGCGGCTGGGAGTCGGAGCCCACCTGGGCCCAGATCAACTGCCATGGCCACACGCTCGGGCACTATCTGTCCGCCTGCGCCCTCGCCTACCGCTCGACCGGCGACCAGAGGTTCAAGACTAGGACCGAATACATCGCCGGCGAACTGGCCGAGTGCCAGAAGGCGGCCAATACGGGGCTGGTCTGCGCCTTCCCGGACGGATCGGCCCTGGTCATGGCGCATCTGCGCGGCGAGAAGATTACCGGCGTGCCCTGGTACACCTTGCACAAGGTGTATGCCGGTCTGCGCGACGCCGCGATCCTGACCGACAGCGACACGGCGCGCGCCGTGCTGCTGAGATTCGCCGACTGGGCGGTAGTGGCGACTCGCCCCCTAAGCGACGCGCAGTTCGAAACCATGCTGGAGACGGAGCACGGCGGCATGAACGAGGTCTTCGCGGACCTCTACGGGATGACCGGCAACGCCGACTATCGTCAGATGGCGGAGCGTTTCTCGCAAAAGGCGATCATGACGCCCCTCGCCGCCGGCCGTGACAATCTCGACGGCCTGCATGCCAACACCCAGTTGCCGAAGATCGTCGGCTTCCAGCGCGTCTGGGAAGTCACGGGGAAACCCGAATACCGGGACGCATCGATCTTCTTCTGGAAGACGGTGGCGCTTACGCGCTCCTTCGCCACGGGCGGCCATGGCGACAACGAGCATTTCTTCCCGATGGCTAATTTCGCCGAGCACGTCTTCTCGGCCAAGGGCTCGGAGACGTGCTGCCAGCACAACATGCTCAAGCTCACCCGCGCCATGTTCCTGCACGACCCGCAAGCCGCCTACGCCGACTACTACGAGCGGACGCTGTACAACGGCATTCTCGCTTCGCAGGATCCGGACACCGGCATGGTGACCTACTTCCAGGGGGCGCGGCCGGGCTACATGAAGCTCTATCACACGCCCGAGGACTCGTTCTGGTGCTGCACCGGCACGGGCATGGAGAACCACGTCAAGTATCGCGACTCGATCTACTTCCATGATGACACTGCGATATACGTGAACCTCTTTGCGCCATCCTCGGTCAGGTGGAAGGAAAAGGGGGCGGTGCTCACCCAGACCACGACCTTCCCGGAGGCGCCGACGACCAAGCTGCGGTGGACGCTGCAACGGCCGACGGACGCCACGCTGAAGCTGCGCCATCCCCATTGGAGCCGCGAGGCCATCGTCCTGGTCAACGGCGCCGAAGTGATGCGGTCGGCCAATCCGGGCGGCTATGTCCAGCTTGCCCGCACCTGGCGAACCGGCGACGAAGTGGAACTGCGTCTAACGATGGAGGTGGGCGTGCAGCGCGCGCCGGCCGCGCCCGACATCGTCGCCTTCACATATGGGCCGCTGGTGCTTGCCGGCGCCTTGGGACGCGAAGGCTTGTCGCCAGGGGCCGACATCGTCGTCAACGAACGCAAGTACGGGCAGTACAACGACACGCCCTTTACCTCGCCGACCCTGGCCGGCGATCCTGAAACGATCGCCAACGGCGTGCGCGCCGGGGATCGCCCGTTGGAGTTCACCATCCTGTCAGCCCAGCAGCGGCCGGTTCGCCTGATCCCCTACCATCGCATCGCGCACGAGCGCTACGCGACCTACTGGCGACTGAACGCGTAGTCGCCGGCCCCGACCTCCAAGGTCAGCCGGTCTCCGGTCGCGACGAGGATCCGGACGTCGGCCCGTCCCTGAATGGGCCGGCCGCTTTCCCGCCAACGTCGCGCGCCGGGCAGATGGACCTCGGCCGTCGCGTTCGGCGGAACGGTGAGCTTGAGGCCGGTCAGGCCGGTCGCATCGCCGCTCACCTGGGTGGAGATCAGGCCGAGGCTGGACCGGTATGACGCCCCGACGCCGCCGACCTGCGGCAGGAACAGCGGATCGACCTTGATCCTCCGGAAGCCAGGGCTCGCCGGCGCGATGCCGGCCAGGCGCCGGTAGTAGAAGCCGCACACCGCGCCATAGGCGTAGTGGTTGAAGCTGTTCATCGCCAGGTCGCCGGTGTCGCCGTTCCACCGCTCCCACATCGTCGTGGCCCCCTTGATCGGCATGTAGCCCCATGAGGGATAGCCGGTCTGCAGCAGCAGGCCGGCGACCACGTCGTCGTGACCGGCCTCGGCCAGCACGTCGAGCAGATACGGGGTTCCGAGGAAACCCGTCGACAGCTTCATCCCCCGCCGCCTGATGTCGTCGGCGAGAACCTGGGCCGAGCGCGCCCGATGTTCCTCGGGCACGAGGACAAAGTGCAGCGCCAGGACCTGGCTGGTCTGGCTGCCATTGCCGGCCGCGCCGTCGCTACGCATCAGATGGGCGGCGAAGGCCTTCTTGATGCGGCCGAACAGATCGCGATGCCGCGCCGCCTCGGCCGTCCGGCCGGTCGCCGCCGCCATCTCGGCCATGATCCACGCGCAATGGCCCCAATAGGCCGTTGCGCACAACACCCGCGGGGTCGTCTCGTCGCCCGCCCAGGTCCCGTCGACCGAGAGCCAGTCGCCCAGGTCGCAACCCCGGCCGTTGCGCCAGATGAAGTCCGGATTGCGTGAGCCCAGGTAGTCCATCCACCGGGTCATCGCGGGCCAGTTCTCGTCGATGACCGCGGTGTCGCCATAGCGCCGCCACAGGGTCCAGGGCAGGATCACGCCGGCCTCCGACCAGCCGGCCGTGACCGTCTCGCCAAACGACCGGGGCGCCGGCGTCACGATGGGATAGGCGCCGCTTTGGCTTTGGCCGGCGCGGACCTCGGCCAGGTAGCGGCGGATGAAAGCATCGACGTCCATGTTGAAGGCGGCCGCGTCGAGAAAAACCTGGATGTCCCCCATCCACCCCATCCGCTCGTCGCGCTGCGGGCAATCGGTGGGGACGCCGAAGAAGTTCGATCTCTGGCTCCAGAGCGCGTTTTGCCCGACCTGCCGCAGCAGGGCGTTGTCCAGCGACATCTCGCCGGTCGGCGCGCAGTCGCTGAAGACAACCACGCCCACGACGTCCGTCGCCGAGGGCTTTCCGGGATAGCCCTCGACCTGGACATAGCGGAACCCGTGATAGGTGAAATGGGGCTCATAGACTTCGCCGGCCGCATCGCCGCGCAAGGTGTAGATGTCGCGGGCCAGCGCCTCGCGCAGATTGGCCTGGTCGACTTCCCCCGAGGGCTTCAGATACTCGGCGAACTTGAGCGTGACCGACCGCCCCGCCTCGCCGCGCGCCTTCAGGCGGACATGGCCGGCGAAGTTCTGGCCGAAGTCGAACACATGCACGCCGGGCCGGGGCTCGGTGATTTTCTCGGCCAAGCGGGTCATCTGGGCCTTGAGGCGCGGGCCGGTCTGGGGGACCAGGCGACCGCGAGGCGCCTCGCCGACCTTGGCGACGGCCCAGCCGCCGGCGTCGAAGTCCGGCAGATCCCACCCGGGGACCTTCAGCCGGGCGTCATAGACCTCGCCGTTATAGATCTCCGACTGGAGGATCGGCGAGGCCGCCACACGCCAGTCGGGGCCGGTCGACACCCAGTCATGGCTTCCGTCGGCAAAGTCCAGGCGCAGTTGCATCATCACGCGGCGCGGTGGCGGACCCAGGCTGTAGCGCTGGTTGTGCCAGGTGAAGGCGCTGGCGTAGAAGCCGTCCCCGACCAGGGCGCAGAGGCTGTTGGCGCCGTCGGCGACCAGGTCGCCAACGTCGTAGACCTGATAGAAGAGATGGTCGTCGACGACGCTGATCTCGGGGGCCAGCCGCGCTTCGCCGACCGGCCGGCCGTTGATCGACGCCTCGTAGGCGCCCAAGGCGGTGGCGTACAGTCGCGCGCCGACGACGGGCTTGGCCGGCGTGAACGTCGTGCGCATCTGCAAGGCCGGCTCGGCGGGCAAGGGATAGGTTTTGGCGCGGTCGTTGACGACCCGCGCGGCGGTCCACCCCTTCGGCTCGAAATCGGGTTCGGTCCAGTCCGTCGGCGGCCTGTCCGCCGCCTTCCAGTTCGATCCGCTGCCGATCCGCTGGACCGAGCCATCGGCGAGATACAGGCGGATCAGGCTGGCCACCGCCCCGCCGGTCACCGGGAAGAAGTCGCCCGTCTGCTGCGAGACCAGCAGGCAAAGCGAGTTCTTGCCCGGTCGAACCTCCATCGGCGCCGGTCGCAGCGCGCCCCAGCTGGGATTGAGCGGCAGGCTCCAGGGAACCGGCCGGCCGTTGGCCCATACGGCGTGGAGCACGTCCTTGGCCGTCACCAGCACCTCGGCCCGGACCAAGCTCAGCGGGGCCTCGAAATCCAGCCGATAGGCGCGCGGCTTGTCGTCCAGAACATCGCCGGCCCACACCCAGTCGACGCCGGCGGCCCGGTCGGCGGCCGCGAACGGGTCCTCGGCCACCAGCCACTGGCCGCGCCAGTCGTCCGGCCCGGTGAGGCCGGCCTCGAACCAGGCGGGCTCGGACACGACGACGCGCCGATGGTTGTCATGGACCTCGACGCTCCACCAGACCCGCTGCTGCGAGCGCAGGTCCGGCCCGCCGAAGCGGATGTCCAGGCTGGCGTCGGAGCCAACCAGGCCGCTGTCCCAGAGATCGGCCCGGCCCGCCGCCACGTCGCTCCGCTTTGCGCCGGCCCGGATCCGATAGGCGGTCTGCGCCAGGCCGCGCTCGGAGCCGGTCAGCCGCCAGGAGAGGCGCGGCCGGACCACCGCCGTCCCCAGCAGTCCGGTGGTGTTCTCGGCGCGCAGATCGACGACGGCCAGCTTCGCCGACGTCGCGTTGGCGGAGGCCGAGATTGCGACGGCGGAGGTCGCGGTCGCGAGGCTGGAGGCGGCCAGAAACCGGCGACGATTCATGGACGGCATGCGAAGACTCCCGTCGGGCGATCAAGAAACCTGCGCCGGAGAAGTCCCGCCGACGCTCGTCCTGCACCTGAGCTTGCGACCTGCATGCCCGCCCTCCCCCACGACGCGGCCCATCGCCAGCGCTCTTCATCGTATTAGTCAGACAAATGGCCTGGAGCGGTCTCCGTGTCAAAGCTCGATTGAAGGCTGCACGACAGCCTATTGAAGCGACCCATTGGCAGGCGAAGACGGACTCGATCCCGCCCCCGCCCGGCTGGACGTAGTCGATGCGCAGCCGGTGCGGCTTGGCGTAGGCGACGCGGCGCGTCTGCGTGGCCCCGCCTCTTCACGCGCGGCATGGAGCGCCCGGCGGCCGTGCGTAGGCTGGCCAAAGTGCCGCCCTGTCGCCCCGGTCATTGGGCGGCGAAATCCAGGACCGACACGGAATAGGCCGGCAGGGTCAGCGTGAAGTCACGCGACAGGCCAGGAAACCTTACCGTCTTGGGCGTTACATGCGTGGGATCGTCGATCGTATTGACCGCGTCGGGATCATCGGCCCCCAGCACGGTCAGCGTCCCCTTGGACGCCACGGACTTCAGGCCAGAAAGCACGACGTTCACGGGCTGGGCCGTCGTTCCGCGGTTGACCAGCTTGATCTGGATGTGGCGGTTCTTTTCGTTGCGCGTGACGACCCAGTACAACGAGGGGAACGTCTTGTTGTCGATGGTCCACTTTGGGATCTGGGCGCCGGTCGATTCCAGGACGACATCGCCTTTCGCCTCGGCGAACATCTTCTGTACATAGTACGAGGGCGTGCCGAAGACTTTCAACGCATCGTAGCCGATCAGGTTTGTCGCCCACTGCATGGAGTTGTCCAGGCTGGGCCCGCCGACATGGCTGATATTGGCCAGCAGCGGCGCGTAGGCCGACAGCAAGACGACATCCGAATTTCGCTCCAGTCCGGTCAGGTAGGCGGCGTCGGCGAGAGCGGCCTTCATGTTCGGCATGGGCCAGCCGCTGTGCGTGGCCCACTCGCCCACGAACACCTTGGGCGCGTTGCGCGGACGATGGTCGTAGTCGTTCACGTGGTCGTACATCTGGCCCTCGCCCCAGGCGTAGGTGTGCTCGTCGACAAGATCGGGCCGCTGGGACGGGGTCGATTCCGCGCCCATGGTCGAGATCAGCTGCAGTTGCGGGTGCTTGGCCTTGATCGCCTTGTAGAAGGCCGAGAAACGCTTGTCGTACGACCCCGAGCGGTCGAACATGTCTTCGTTGCCGATCTCCACATAGCGCAGAGCAAACGGCGCGGGGTGGCCATCCCTGGCGCGTTGCGCGCCCCATTTGGTGGTCACCTCGCCGGTGACATATTCGATCTCGTCGAGCGCATCCTGGATATGGGGCGCCAGTTCCTCGGGCGACGACACGTGCTCGCCGTTCAGCGCATAGCCGGCGAACACCCCCAGCACGGGCTCCATTTTCAGGTCTTCACACCAGAGAAGAAACTCCATCAGCCCCAGCCCGTCGGTCGACCAGTAGTTCCAGGGGCTGCGATGACCGGGGCGCGTTTCGAGGGCCCCGACAGTCTTCTTCCAGTCGAAACGCTGGGCGAATGTCTCGCCTTCCAGGTAGTTGCCGCCCGGAAAGCGCAGGAAGGTCGGCTTCAGGGCGGCCATCGTGTCCATCAGGTCGCGCCGGTTGCCGTTGGGTCGGTCACGATAGGTGGGGCCAAACAGCGACACCTGCTGCAGCCACAGCTTGCCCGGGGTGGTGGTGGTCAGGGTGAAGACGTTGTCCTTCGAAGCTGCCAGCGCTCCGGTCGTCAGCTTCAGTTCGAATTTCTTCCACTCGCCCGACACGCCCGCCACGCTGGCCGAGGTAATCACCGCGCCATTGGCCTTGGCCAGCGCCACGGTGATCGGCCCGCCCCGCCCCTCGGCCTTGGCGTAGAACGACGCCGTATAGGTGGTGTCGGGCGTTACGGGCACGCCCCAGAAACCGGGATTGGAAACGCCGACCGGATGGCGCTCGGAGGCGCCTTTCGCGTCCAGTTTCAGGCTGACGTTCAGGGCGTCGTTCAGCGGGGTTTTCCCGTCGAGCGAGATGTCCGCGCCGCCGAGCGGCGTCCAATAGATCGGCTCGTCGGCGTTGTAGGCGACGCCGCGCTGGCCGACGAAGCTGCGGTTGCGCAGCAATTCGCCGTACAGCCCGCCTTCGTAGGAGAAGTTGATCTCCTCGGTCATCAAACCGTACAGGGTCGGGCTGACTCGGGCCTTCACCTGGTCGGCGCGGACGGTGATGGTGGGCGTGGTCGCGGGATCCTGCGCCGCCCAGGTGGCGGCCGGCGCCCAAACCGCCGCGATCGCCATCAGCGCCATGCCCCAAGGCGTCTTCTTCATGTCTCAATCCCTTTAGGCCGGCCGCCCCGCCCGCCGTGCGCCAGTTTTTCAGGAGGTCGACGCCGGAAGGCGCCAGCTGGAGGACGCCGGCCCCAGGCGATCTTCGGCCGCGGCCCGAAGCGTGACGGCGGGCCCGCTCGATCAGGTCCCTGTGGCTGGGGCCGGCGCCGTTTGGGGAGCCTTGCAGTAAAGGTCGATGAAATCCTGGTGCGAAACGACCGCCTGCGCCGAACGCATGATCTCTTCGCGGCGCAATTTCATGCCCGTGCGGATCTGCTCCAAGGGATAGATATCGGCCGATATGTTGTAGCGCGCCGGAACGGCGCCGTTGCCCAGCAAGATGGCGACCCAACTCGGCTCCATATAGGATTCGGAATCGCTCAGCGCGACTTGTCCGCTGGCGTTCCAGACATCCAGCTTGTGCCGAAGGCTGTCGGGTATCTCCATGTCGCGGCACGCCGACCACAAGGGCTCGGGACGGCGCGACAGGTGATAGTGCGCAATGATGAAGTCGCGGATGCGTTCGATCTCGCGGGTGGAGAGCTCGTTATATTCGTCGCGCAGAACGGGATCGATGGTCCGTTCGGGGAAGTATCGAAGCAACTTCAAGACCCCCATGACGATCAACTGCAGTCCGGTCGATTCCAGGGGTTCGAGGAAACTGGAGGCGAAACCGATGCCCACGCAATTGCGGTTCCAGAACTGCTTGCGATGGCCGGAGGTAAAGCGGAACAGCCGTGGCTCGGCCAGCGGTTCGCCGTCGATATCGCCCAGCAAGGCCTCGCGCGCCGCGTCGTCGCTCCAGAAATCCGAACAGTAGACCATGCCATTGCCGCTGCGATGCTGCAGCGGAATCGTCCAGCGCCAGCCCCCGGCGTGCGCGGTTGATCGCGTGAACGGCGTGGGCGCGCCGGTGCGTTTCGACGGCACGGCCATGGCGCTGTTGCAAAGCAACCAGCGCGACCAGTCGACGAACGGCGTGTTCAACGCCTTTCCCAGCAATTCGGACGCGAATCCGGTGCAATCCAGGAACAGGTCGCCGGGAACCGTAACGCCATTGGCAAGATGGATGGCGGCGATATTGCCGGTCTCGCCATCCAGGTCGACGTGCGTCATCTTGCCTTCGATACGCTGCACGCCCAGCTCGATCGCCACGTCCCGCAGATAGCGGGCGTACAGCGCCGCGTCGAAATGATAGGCATGGTGATAGCGTGAATTCTGCGGATCGCTCGGGGCGAAATTGTTGTTCTTCGCGACGGCGTAGGCGAACGAATAGTCATCGATCGGATGGTCGTCGCCTGACTGCCGCACTCTCAGCCAGTAATGGTGGGTCGGCACCCCTTCGACCGCGTGACCATAGTCGCTGAACGCGTGGAAATGGCGGTTTCCGGCGACACCCCAGTCGCAGAATTCAATGCCCAGCTTGAACGTGCCCTGGGTGCGGCGAATAAAGTCGAATTCATCAATGCCGAGCATGGCGTTGCATTGCGCCAGCACCGGCACCGTCGCCTCGCCGACGCCGATGATGCCGATCTCCTCGGACTCGACCAGAGTGATGCGCGTTCGATGGCGATCCGTCTTCTTGGCCAGCAGCGCGGCCGCGATCCATCCCGCCGCGCCGCCGCCCAGAATGACGATTTCCTGTTGCTGGCCGCTGTTCATAAACATGCCTCGCCATGAACGCACCCGGCGTCATGTCTGCCGGATGGGTTTCAGGCCTATGTGGGGGGTGGATGTCGGTCAAGGCGCGCCAACCGGTCGGGCCTGTGACAGGCGACCGGGAAGGACCGGCCGCAAGACTGTATTCGAAAGAGGAAGGGCGCTTCTCGATGAAGCGCCCTTCCCCGTTCAGACCGTTAGAAGCGCGCCCGCATGGTGACCTCGTAGCGCCGATCGCTGACGTTGTAGTCGTAGGGCTCGAACACGCCAGGCACGGGTTCCTGAAGGGTTTTCGACTTGGTGTTGAGAAGGTTGTTCGCGTTGAACGAGATGGAAACCTTCTCGCTCACCTTGTAGTCGAAACCCAGATCCAGGTAGCCGGCCGCCGCCATGTAGGCCGGAACCATGTTGTACACCGGATAGGAATGGTCCGAGTCGAAGTTGGTCGAGCTGGTGTTGAGCGTGTAGGGATTGCCGCCGCTCGTCGCATAGGACAGCGGATTGACGTTGGTCGACAGCAACGCCTTGTCGCGCCAGTTGTACGCCAGACGGAAATTGACCTTCTGGTAGCTGTACAGCAGCTGGATGTTGTAGGCCCACTTCGACAATCCGGCGTAGGGAAGGTTCGGGTAGGTCTGCGGAATCGTGCCGTCCGGATTGAGGCCCTTGCTCAAGACGCTGTTGGCCTGCTGGGCGGGGTTGCTGCTGTCGATGTAGGTCACGTTGCCTTCGAGGCCAAACCCGCGAAGCCATCCCGGTAGCTGGTCGAAGAATTTGCGGCCGCCGATCTCGAAGCCCTTGATATGAGCCTTCTCCGTTGCGGTTCTATTTTGCAGATAGAGCCACGGAAGATCCAGGCTCGTCGGCGTCCCGACCGTGCTCTGCCCATTGGCGTACGCCATCGCCGGAATGGGAAGATTGTTGGCGATGAACGAATAGAACTGCGGGTGATCTTCGATCTGCTTGGCGAACACATCGAAGTAGAAGAAGCTGGACGACGACGGATAGAATTCGAACGTCAGATCCTCGCTGTTGATCATGGTCGGCTTCAGATTTGCGCCGCCGCCGTTGACGGAAACACCCGTGAGAATCGCGGGCGCCCTCGGATCGGTGGGGTTGGAAAGCGTCCTGGCGCCGATCGAACCGCCCGCGCGAATGTCATTGAGATTCGGCGGAGCAGACGACCGCGACGCCGCAGCACGAATCTTGAACTTGTCGGACACGTCGAACTTGACGTTGAACGAAGGCAGAACGCGCGTGTAGTCATAGCTACGGGTCTGCATGGAATAGGCTTGAGTGAACCCATAGAGCGTCGGGAACACCGGTGACGAATTCGGATCAGCTTGCTTCATCTGCTGAGCGTTGAAGTATGCCGTGCTGTCCGCTTGGTTCAGAGCAAGGTTCGCGGCATTCGGCGTTTGCAGCAGACCGCTCGCCCGCAGAGATTCGTGGAATACACGAACGCCGATGTTGCCCGAGAACGCCGGAACGAATCCGATACCATCATGCGCGAACTTGGCCTGGACATAGGCGGCCTTGTTGACGATGCGGCTATCGGTCCTGTTCAGGCCCTGATCGATATTCGCCGTCCAATACTGGTCCGCGGTGCCGTTGGCGATCTGACCGTTATACGTCTTGAGCAAACGATACCAGTCATAGCTCTGCATGAGCGATTGGCTGGCGACGAGAAGCTGCGCCGGAACGGCCACCTTGCCGCCGAAGAAATTCGAGAAGGCGGCGACTTCATAGTCCGACTGCGGGACATTGGCGTTGGTGAGATATTGAATAGTCCCTGGCCCATACGTCGGGTCGCCGGGATGCGGCCCCCACGGATTCGTCAGCCAGGATTGACCCAGCGGCGCCCAGTACGTCCCCGCGTTGTTGTCGTTTTCGATGCGGTTGGCCGTACGAGCGCCAACCGCGATGCTGCGCAGGAATCCATCGTCGCTGACCCTGTATTCAAGGTCGACATGGGCGGCCACCATCTCCCCCTGATTATTGGGCTTATGATAGGCCAGCGAGCTCAAGTACGCCTTGCTCTTATCGAGCAAGCCGGTCGTGGACAGGCCGGACACGACCGGCAGCGACCCGGTCAGGTCGACGTCCATCGAATTCACCAGCGGGCTGGTCTGGCTGAGGTTGACAAACATGTTCTGCCCGGTCGCGCGGGAACGGACATATTGCGCGCCGCCACGCACAGCCACCCGGTCCCCCGGGGTCCAGACGAAGCTCTGCGAAATATCCAGCGTGGAATTCTTGCCGTGCGACGCCGACGCCCCGCCGCTCGGGTTGAACGTGCCGGCGGGACCGCACTGCGCCAGACGGGGCGCGCCCGGAGGAAGAGTAGACGGATCCACACCCCCATCAACGCTCCAGTCCCACTGGATCGACGACGCGGGAGCGCCATAGGTGGCGCCGCAATTGAGCTGGTACCAGCTCGGCACCCAGCCGGGGGTGATGTTCTGGAACTCCACCGCATTGCCGGTGGACCCGACCGTGAGACTTCCCTTCCGGAAGGCGCCATTGGCGTCATACTCAACCGGGCTGCCGACCTTGGGCATAACGGCGGACGCCGCGGACGGGCTGGAACCCACGGAACCGGAGTTCGACCGACCATCCTCGATATACTGCGTGAAGAACACCGTATTGGTCAGCGTCAGGTTCGACGTCGGCTTCCACTGGATGGCCTGATAGGCACCGTACCGGTCGCGCTTGCTCAGGTTATTGCTCCAGGTGAAGGAGCTGGGAACAAAAGCCAGATGATCTTCACGCGTGGCGGTCGGCGCCCATTCGGCGAACATGGCGCCGACCTGCAGGTCGCTGCTCTGCTGGTGCAGACGGCTGTAGGCCAGATCCCACAACACGCCAAATTCGCCGATGTTGGTGTCGAAACGCTTCGAGAACATGGCGGAAACGCGGGGCGAAGCCTTTTTCACCTGGGTGCCGTAGCTGCCGCCCGCGGTGAGGTTGACCTGGGTGTCCCTGAAATCGAAGGGCAGATGGGTGCGAAGATTGATCGAGGACGCCCCCCCTTCGACGAGGTCGGCGCGCGACGCCTTGTAGACATCGACCCCGGCCATCAGCTCGGGCGTGACTTCGTTCCAGCTGATGGCGCTCGCCCCGTTGGCGCTGAACAGCTGCTGCCCGTTGAGCATGCTGGAATTGAACGGAAGACCGCGCACGGTGACGCCCGTGCCTTCGATCTGGAACGCGGAGCTGCCGCCGTTGGTCGAAGTGAAGCGTGAGATCGACACGCCCGACACGCGCTGAAGGACTTCGGTGATCGAATTGTCGGGCAGCCTGCCGGCCTCGTCGGCGACGATCGAGTCGACGATCGTGTCGGCGTTCTTCTTGATCTCGATGGCGCTCTGCAGCGCCTTACGACGGGCGGTGACGACCACTTCCTTCACGGTATCGACGACTTGAACGTCCTTGGCCGCCGAAGCCGCGGGGGACGCATCTTGCGCCGCCGCATTGTCGAACGCTGTCAACGCACAGAGCACGCCAAGCGAAGCACCGGCAACAAGCAACCGGCGCGTGCGGATCGAATTCTTCACGTCAACTCCCCTCCCCAGGGTCCCTTTTCGACGCCGGTCGACCGACGACACTTTCATATATGCTATCCGTTTTCATTTTTATAAGTCAACGATGTTTCATATGCGTCGCCCCCGGAATGTGGGTCGGCCAAACTTTTTCGGACAATCGAAGCGGCCGCGCGCAGTCGGCTCGCGGCCAGGGCGAAGACACCCGCCCGCCAGGGGCGCTTATCCGGTTCTTTGAAATGGGCTTGGCGCGGCGGCCAAGGGCGTCCGCGCTCGTCGCTGGATCAAAGATCCGCGACAAATAGCTCTACGGTGCGACTGGATCGTGGTCGCCCCCAACGCGCCAGGCGTCGTCTGACGAGCCGAGGCCGCCGTCTAGGCGGGGAAGTTATCTTTTAACCGCAAGTTCCGGGACTTGCCTTTCACCGCCCCGCCCCTCGCACGGCTCTCGACCGCCAAGGGGGCGATGCGTTCGTCCCGTTCGAACCAGCCCAATTCCGTGGAGATGCGCTTGCTGGTCGACGACAGCTCGGCCTGGGCGGCGTATTCATCGAAGACCTGCGAGCCGTCGATGCGAACCATGAAAGGTATGGTCAAGGCAGCCACGACACGGCCGCCGAGCCCGAAGATCGGGTAGCTTATGTCGGTCACGCCGCTGATGCGTGAACTCGGTCGCATTTCAAAGCCGCGGCTACGGACGAGCTTGAGGCGGTTCATCAAGGCCGTGCGATCCTTGGGCGGCAAGGCCGTGTCAGAGTCGAGAACATCGGCGACCCACGCATCGTCGCCGAAGGCCAGCAGCACGTGGCCGGAGCAGCTCCTCACAAGATCCAGATCCGCGCCCAGCCTTACAATGAAGGCTGTGTCGCCGGGATTTTGCTGCCTCAACACGACGAGACCTCGCCGGCCATTCGGCATGACCAAGTGGCAAGACTGATCAATCTTATCGGCTATTTCGCGCATGTAAGGACCAGCCACAACAGTCAACTCTTCAGCCGGCGTCGCGCGAAAGACAATTTCCAGAATTCTGGGATTTACACTATATTGATCCGTATCCGGATCTTTATTCAGCCATCGCCGACGCTCCATGACGACGATGATCCGAAAAATCTCGCCAATCGACAGGCTCAGGCCAGCGGCGATTTCACTGGCCGTCAGGCCGCGGGGCGCTTGGGCCAGCAGTTCGATGACATTGAAGCCTCTCTCGAGCGCCGGCGCGGAATAGGTCTTCGGCGCCGAACGCTGTTCCTGGTCGCTTGTCGAAGAGGAGGAGCTCATGCCTAGAGGGGTATCCCATGAGTTTTACCTTGGCAAGCTGCTCGCACACAGAGAAACTTGGCGGGCAGTCTAACTCGCTTCGTCATCGCGAGCCCGGCGATGGCGCACTGGACGTGGCAAACGGGGCCGCGCCTGCTCATGTCGGGACCACAAGCCTAACGGTCCAGGGAACCTGGAAGACAACGAAGGTCGTGATGGCTCTCTCGGCCCCTTCGGCGGTGTCCAGGCTGGCCGCAACCGCCCTCCTCTCTCGCTCGGCGAAGCCTATTGGGCGCCGTCACTCGACGGATCGAGGACACATCCGACTGACGGGGTTAGACGTCGTCGCGGTCAGAAGGGCGAGCCTGTAGGGCAACTGGATATAGTCCGTGCCGGGCGGGTGGGCCGCCAAGCCCTGATAGAGGAACCGCAGGGGCTTGCAGGGATCGATCGCCAGCGTCTGGTCATGACCGCCGCGCACCAGTTCACCGTGGGAAACGCCTTCGGACCAGGCCGGCCCGTCGAAGGTGACGTTGTCCGAGCCCGCGAACGGGTTCGACGCGCTGTCGGCGAGCGGCCGCCACTCGCCGTCAAGCCTATCGCTGATCCATGAGCGAAAGTAGCGGCCGCGTGGGCCGATGGCCTCGACCAAGGTGAGGTAAGCGTTCGCGCCCGCGATCTTGTAGTGCATGCTGGCCTCGAAGATGTCGTCGCGACGGCCGGTCAGGACCATCTTGGTGTCCGTGAAACCCTGGGGAAACTGGCCGATCGGGGTCTGAGACCGATAGAGGTGGCCATTGTCGTCCGTGTTGAAGAGATGGCAGTTATCGTCATCGCAGATGACCCAGAAGTCGAGCCACGCCGCCTGACCCGAGGCGGTCTTGACGACCGCCGGGGGCTCCGAAAAGAACGGTTTCGGCGCGCTCCAGGACATCGGGTCTTCGATGTTCGCGGTCGTCGAATAGACGGGCGGTCCGCTCTGATAGATCATGTACCAGAGCTTTTGCGGCGCGAAGTAGAAGACCTGCGGGGCCGCGCGATAGCCAGGGCCGATTCCAGACTGCTTCAAGCTGACGAGGGGGGCTTTCGGGGCCTCGGACCAGTCCGTAAAGCGGGTGTAGGCCATGTGCCACCCCTCTGGCGCGGCGGTGGTCATGAAGACGTGATAGGCGCCGTTGAAATAGACGACCGAAGGATCCTTAAGGCCGGAATAGGCGTGCTCGCCCTCGGCGGCGGGTGCGATCAACGGCCTGGACGAACGCCATTCGAAACGCGCCGTCGGGCTCGCGCCCGCCCGCGCCTGGGCCACTCCCGCCAAACCGGCGACGCTCAGGACCGCAGCGAGCGCGATAAGGGCCGAGAGCCGGGGCTTGATGATTGTCATGGGCAGGTGTCCTGTTTGGAGATCGAAAACAAAGCCGAATGGAAGGGGGAGACCCGCCAGGCGATCACCCGCGAGTGCGGACCAGCCGCTTCCCGTCCTCCCTTTTCCGATTGCGAACCGGGCGACGGGCGGGCGATCCAGCCCTAGTGATCGGGTCTAATGGCGATCGCGGCGCCGCCGCCGGCGCTCATGGGAACCTGGAGAACGTCGCGGCTCGAGATCGTCTTGACGACATGCTCGACATCATTGGCTGAACCGCCGTCCTGCCAGATATCAGCCTTGAACTTTCCTTTGCCCAGGAAGGCGAGCGGTATGGCGACGGTGCGAGCCCGTTCGTTCGTCATGGCGCCGACGTACCAGGTCTCGCCGCTGCGCCGCGCCACCACGACGTGGCTTTCCGGCGTTCCGTCGATGAACCGCGTCTCGTCCCAGGCGGTCGGAACCTCCTTGAGGAACTCGAAGCCCGACGCGTTGACATAGGCGTCGGGGTCGTCGGAGACCATCTGGAGGGGGCTGTCGAACACCACATATTGCGCCAGGGCCTGACCCCGCGTCGTGCGGGTCATCGGCATCACCTCCCGGGCGACATAGGTCTCGGGCGTGCTGTTGCGGAAACCGCCGGGCGTATAGTCCAGGGGCCCAAGCAGCATGCGGGTATAGGCCAGCTTGACGTTGTGCCCCGGCGTGACCTGGCCCCAGACGAACTTGTTGTACTCCAGCCCCATCACGCCTTCCTGGGTGATGTAGTTGGGATAGGTGCGCGCCAGGCCCGCCGGGGGGAAGGCGCCGTGCATGTCCAGGAGCAGGTGGCGCTTGGCGGTCTCCTGGGCCAGGCGGACGTAGAACTGGACCATGTCCTGGTCGTCCCGCTCCATGAAGTCGACCTTCACGCCCCTGATCCCCCAGCGCTGGTAGGTGTCGAGCACCTCGGTCATTCTGGGTTCGACATGCTTCCAGTGCGCCCACAGAATGAGCCCCACGCCCTTTGAGTCCGCGTAGTTCACGAGGGCCGGCATATCGATCGCCGGATTGCTCTGGGTGATGTCCGTCTTCGGATCCGCGTCGCAGCACGGAGTGGCGTTGAGGGGCCATCCCGCGTCGATAAGAAAATAGGCGAAGCCGGACTCGGCCGCGAAATCGATGAAGCGGCGGAACCGCTCCATAGTCGGCTTCTCGCCCGCCGTCGGTCCGGACCACCAGTCCCAGGCCGCCTTTCCGGGCTTCACCCACGAAAAGTCGCCGCTCGCCTGCGTCGCCAGATTTCCGATCAAGGGCGATTCGATCAGATCGCCGGCGCGATCCCCCATCATGATCACCCGCCAGGCGCTGGTCAGGCCGGCGGCGGAGTCGACGGCGATCTCCTTGCGGTCCAGGCGAGGCGTCACCCTGACCTTCAGCCCGCCATCGACCGGGACCAGGCTTGAGCCCGCATAGGCCTCGATCCCCGACTGGGCGATCGCATAGTGGGTGCGGCCGGAGGCCGACGAACAGACAGCCGGAACGTCATAGAGCTTGGCCCGGTCCAGCTCGGAGATCTTCTTCAGGACCCATGTGTTCTCGTGAGAACCCGAATATTCGGTGACTTCGCATGAAGGGTCGCCTGGAAGCCGATACGCCGTCTTCTCCCCCTTGAGCACGACCGCCGCTCCTTTCGGCAACCGATAGCGAAACGCGACTCCGTCATTGGCGGCTCGCGCCTCCACCGACAGCGTACGATGGGCCCCGGCCTTTTCGCGGAAGGTAACGACGGCGCCGTTGTACCAGTCGCGCGCCGCCTTGGACTTCGTCGCCGTCAGCGGAATGTCGCGCCGCTGGCTCTGCTTTTTGACGTCGATCACCTCCAACTCCGAGAAGTCGGGCGCGTTCGAAAGCTCTAGGCCCATCGGGGAAGCCGACATGATCGGCTCGCCCTTGCGGTAGACCGAGTAACTCGCCCCGTCGGCGGCTATTCTGATCTCGGCCTTTTTGTCCGGCGAGGTCACGATGATTTGCGACGCGGCGAGCGCCATCACGATACTGAACAACGAAGGACTCCTTTGGAGTGCGAGTTCGAAAGAGGCGACAGCGCCGCTACTGCAACAGCTCGACGCCGTAGGGTTCGAGATCGACCTTCCCGTCATAGGTCTTGTGGGTGAGCACGCCCGACTTGGAGCCCGCGAAAGCCACGGTCACCGGGGCGTTGTTGGTGTTCACGTACATCGTCCGCCCCTCGACCACGCGCGCGACGACGCCCTTGGGCGTCTCCGGGCCGCGCTCGATCCCGAGCTGGGGGTAGAGCGAACGCAGCAGAGGGCCGATGAGGCTGGGCTGGGCGGCGGTGGCGAGATAGATGGCCTGCCCCTTGCCGAACCGGTTGATCGAAATGGCCGCGCTCTTGGCGGGTGTGTTCTCGAAGGTCGCCAGCGGTTTGGCGGCGCCGAGCTCGAGCACTTCGTAGTAGTTGTCGGAGCCGGTCAGCGTTTCGCCGTTGAACCGAACCTTGAGCGGCTCGCCCGACCGGTAGAAGGCGTTGGTGCGCAATCCAAAGACATCGGCCAGACGCCCCGGCAAGGGTGTCTCGAACCATTTGGCGGTTTCGTCGACCTTCGCTGAATAGCCTGTCATGACGACGACGCCGCCGTTGGCGACGTACTTGCGGACCGCCGCGGCGGTCTGCTCGTCCATCACATAGGCGCTCGAAAGAATGATCAGCTTGTACTTGTCGAGCTTATCGTGGCCAAAATCGATTACCGCCGTGTCGATATTGTCCTCGAACAGCGGCTGATAGGCCGCCTTCACCTGTTCGGTGTAGTTGCCCTTGAAGTATTCCTGCATCGTGTTCGGACCCGGGGGCGGACTGGTCAGCCACATGGTGTCGAACGAGTAGTTGATCGCGACCTGGGGCTGGCGGTCGCGTGGGAAACCCATGGTCTGGAGGGTCTTGAACTCGCCGGCAATGCGTCCGAACTCGTCGACCTTCCAGGAGGGGCGACCGTCGTGATCGACCAGCCCGAAAAGCCCCTGCTCCTCGCCGCCGATATGCGAGTTGAACGTCCAGGCCAGGAAGGTCTGCCCGTAGTAGAGCAGCCCGAAATAGGCCCACATCCGTGACCGTCCGGGGTCGCCATAGAAGCCGCCGCCGCCGGCCGTGAATTCGTTGAACCAGATCGGCGCCTGGTGCCCGGCCCTGTTCATCATGACTTCGAAGCCCGCGCCCAGGGGGTCGCCGGGATAGAAGCCTTGGGCGCCATAGGTCGAGATCTCGTCCCACGAGCGGAGATAGTCGAACCCCTTGGTCCAGGCCGTGGGCCAGAAGTTCGACGCGACCGGGAGGTTGGGCGCATATTGCTTGCGGACCGCCTCCAGGTCCTTGAGGGCGCCAACCGTGTCGTCGGACCAGTATCGGCGCAGGTCGAGATAGCGCTCGTTCGGTCCCGGGCCGCGGATATAGGGCAGGTCGACCTGGTCCCAGCTGTTGACTCGCCGGGACCAGCGCTGCGTCGCCCAGGCCTTGTTGAGCGCCTCGATCGTCCCGTATTTCTTCTGCAGCCAGGTGACGAAGCGCTCGCGGTCCGCGGCCGAATAGGAGACTTGGCCGTTGCCGATCTCGTTGTCGTACCCGACGGCGATCACCGCCGGGTTGTTCGCGTACCGCTCCATCATTTTCTGCCCGAGCCGCTTGGCCAGGCGGCGGTAGTCGGGGTCGCTGATATTGTCCCAGTAGCGCGTCGCCGCGTTCAGCCTGACGCCGTCCTGATTGACGACGTCGACGCCGGGATAGCGCTTGTGCAGCCAGATCGGGGCGGGCTGACCCGGGATATCGACGATCACCTTGATCCCCGCCGCATGCATCTGGGCGATCACCCGGTCGAACCATTCGAAGGTGAAACGGCCTTCCTCGGGCTCGAACGAATCCCAGGACAGGTCGCCCATTCGGACCAGGTTGAACCCGGCCGCCTTCATGATCGCGATGTCCTGGCGGATTTGCTCGGGCGACCGGTCGATCGGCTGGTAGCAGGCGCCGACGAACAGTCGCCCCTTCCCCGGCCAGTCGGGATGTCCCACGGCGCTTTGCGCCTGGGCGGGCGCCGGCTGGACGACAAGCGGAATTGCGGTCGCCAGCATCAGCGCCAAGGTGGCGCCCGCCAGGCGAACTGAGAGCTTTCGCATCGGCCTCAAAGTCCTCGTTGAACGGGATCGTTTTCTTTTCGGTCGCGGAACACGTCAGGCGAACCTGATCTTGAAGACGCTGGCGTGTCGCGTCGGCGTGCTGGCCGGAACGTCGATCGACAGCGCGTTGGCGCCCTGCCTGAACCTTAGCGGCCCGCGCAGGCCCAGCATCTCGACCCGCGTTACGCGCCGACGCTCATGGGGATTGCCCGCGGCGAGCGCAGCGATCTCGGTGGACCCCGACGGCTCTCCCAGCGCGATCGCATAAAGCGTATCGCCCTTGGTCGTGAACCTAATGTCCCGAGCGGTATAGGCCCCGCTCTCCTGGAACGCTCCGCTCGCTGCTTCGGTGGGCCCTTCGCCGAACACCTTCCACGGCCGCGTCCCGTGGATGGCTTCGGCATTGACCGCCATCCATGGCGCCAGCTCTTCGAGAAGACGCTGCGACTCGGGCGGCAGGCTGCCGTCGGGATACAGCACGACATTCAGCAGCAGGTTGCCGTTCTTGCTGACGATATCGGCCAGCATGGCGACGACTTCGGACGTGGTCTTGTATTTGTAACCGTCGCTGTAGAACCAGTCGCCGTTGGAGGTGTCGGTCTGCCACGGCCGCGGGTTGATGCCCTGCAGCACTCCGCGCTCGACATCCTGGACCGCCCATTCCTTGTGGAATTCGCCAGAACCCAGGTCCTTGCAATTGTACACGGCCTCGAGCTTGCCGCTGCGCGCAATGCTGCTGTTGTACATGTGCGCGACAAGGCTTCGCCCGACCTCGCCGAACGGCAGCCCGCCGTCGGAGTACAGAAGGTCCGGCTCATAGGTGTCGAGCAGGTCGCGCATGCGGTCGAACCAGATCTGATGGAATCTGGGATCGCGCGTGTACCAGCTGTCGGCCGTGCCGCGATAAGGCTCGTTGTGCAGCGGATGGTAGAGGTCTGCGTATCGAGGATCGGCGCCGTCGTAGGCCACGCCGTTTTCGGGCCAGCACTGGTTGTAGAGATGGCAGGGATGATACCAATTGTGGCTGGCGCCGAGGTGTTCCGACACGCCGAAACGCAGCTTGCGCTTGCGGGCGGCCGCCTTCCAGGCGCCGACGATATCGCGCTTGGGTCCCATGGCCGTGGCGTTCCAGCGGTGATGCTTCGAGTTCCAGAGGTCGAAGTTGTCGTGGTGCACGCCCATGCTGACGAAGTATTTCGCGCCGGCGGCGGCGTACTTGTCCATCAGCCCTTCGGGATCGAACTTCTCCGCCGTCCACAGGGGAATGATGTCCTTGTAACCGGACTTGGAAGGCTGGCCGTAGGTCTTCAGATGATGGTCGTAGTGCGGATGCCCGGGGACGTACATGTTCCGCGCATACCAGTCGCCCTGGCGCGGCACCGCCTGCGGCCCCCAATGCGCCCAGATCCCGAACTTGGCGTCACGGAACCAGTCGGGGGTCTGGTAGGTCTTCAGGGAGTCGGGTTCCGGACGGAACGGGCCCTTGGCCATGGGCAGCCGATAATCCGGCGCCGGCAGCTTGGCGCATGCGTCCGCGGCCGGCTCGTCCTTCGCTTGCGCGACTCCGGCCAGGCCCAGCGCCGCGAGCGCCGGGACGCCCAGGAAGGCTCGCTTGTTCAAGGTCACCATGTTCACTCCCAACAATTTCTGAATATTCACAAGGCGGCTTTACTGGTCGCCCGCTTGAAGTACGCGCCCGAAGAACGGGAGCACGTTGCGCTGGAAACGGCTCGCGACGGCGCTGCCGTGATCCCCGCTGTAGATTTCGAAGGTGTTCTTGACGCCGAATGTGTCCATCCGCTCGTGCAGGGTCGCGGCGTCGACGCGCAGCCCGTCCCGGTCGCCGACGTCGATCGCGATCGCCTGGTATCGCCTGAGGTTGAAGACGTACTGGTCCAGCATGCTCAGGGGCGCATTGGCGGCCCAGCGGGCCAACACCGACCGGTCTTCGGCGCCATTGGCCGTGGGCAGGTCGACATAGAAGGGCGGCTTCTTCGGGTTAGGAGACCAGGCGGCGGCGACCGCCAGGGTCGCGCGCGGCAGGAAGTCGAGCCTGGTCGCCTCCTCGCGGTTCTTGACGCCTTCGACGACGGCGGCGGTTTCCGCGGGCGGCGCCTCCCGCGCCGAGAGGCAGCACGGGCTCATGATGTATAGAGCGCCGAAGGTCTCGGGATACTTCATGCCGATCCGCGCGACGCCGTAGCCGCCCATCGAGTGGCCGGCCAGGCCGCGGCTTCGGCGATCCGGGATGGTGCGGTAGTGAGCATCGACATAGGCGACTAGGTCGCGGGTAAGGAACCCTTCCCAATCGCCCGTCGTCACCGAGCTCGAATACATCGAACCATTGTGCAGGGTCTGGGTGTCCGGCAGGACGACGATCATGCCAGGCGCCCCCGACGCGAAGGCCCCCTCGACGCTCTGCGGAGCCTTGAACAGCCCCGCGAACCCGTCGACGGTCAGGCCATAGCCATGCAGCGCATAGACGACCGGATAGCGACGCGCCGGGTCGGCGGCGTAGCCGGGCGGAAGATAGACCACGACGTCCCGATCGGTCGCCTCGCCTTCGAGATTGCCCTCCAAGGCCGCGCCGTGGACCTTGATGCGGTCTACGGTGACGGATCTGGCGACCGCAGCGATCGGCGCTGTGGAAGGCTGAGGCGAGGCCGCCTGCAAATCCGTGCTCTGCGACGCCAACAGGAAGGCCACCGCTGCACAAGCCCAACGCGTTTTCATGTGCGTTCCCGCCTCCTTGACTTCTTGTTCTCTGCGCTCCCCTCAGGGGAGCGCCCTCGACGGTCAGTTGGGGTTGCCGACCGGAATGATCGCCGCGGCCTGGGTGGTTCCGAACTTGATCCGCAAGACCTGTTGCCGATCGACCAGGTTGAGGCCGTAGTCGATCTGGTCGCCGTTCCAGACGCGCCTGAAGATCCATTTGCCGTTCTCGAACCGGCCCTCTTCGACACGGAGCATCTGGCCGCTTTCGGGCTTGGTTGCCTCGAACCGCACGCGGGTGTTGAAGCCGGTCAGCAGGTAGTCGCCCGGACCAAGCTCGGCGATCGCCGCGCCGCCCACGGGCTGCGGATTGCCCGTCGGCTTGTCCATCCCGAACTGCCATTGGCCAAAGGTGGCGACGGCGCGATACGGGCCGAGTTCCATGACCTGGGTGTGGTTGGCCTTGGGGTCGGTCGGCTCGGAAACGCCCCAGGTCTTGCCCGCGAACGCCAATGCCGCCCACTCACGCGCCATGGGCCCGAACAGGCTGTAGTTGCGCGCGAAGAGCTTGAGCTTGGCCTCGTCGAAGTCCTTGGCGCCGAGCGGGTAGTTGTAATAGCCGGTATCGTCCATGCCGAACGGCGAGAAGCCGATCGCCCCCTTGCCGACGGCCGCGAAAAAATAGCGCGCGAACTCGGTGTCGTTGCCGGTCTCGGGCACGAAGAGCGCGTTGTCGGGCCGGGCGTAGTAGTCCAGATAGGCCAGGTATGCGGCATGGTCGCGGACATAGATGTCGGGCGCGACGAGATCGATCGACGGCGCGGCCGCCTTGTAGACGTCGATCACGTGGTGCACCGGACCGCCGCTGGCATAGGTCGCGGCCGGCTGCCGGCCGAAGGCCGAGGCCAGAGCCGCGTTCATGTACATGGGCAGCGGCTTGACCGCCTTGCCGGCCTTGGCGATCTCCTCGACATAGGCGGCGAACGACCAGGCGTTGAAATACTCGTCCGCGTCGGTCCCGAAGACGGCCTTCCAGGTTCCCGGCGACTTGCCCAGGCGCTTGAGGAGCGCGGCGGGCGCCGGCCCGTCGAACAGCTTCTGGGCCGCGGGCGAGAAATCCCGGACACTGCCGTAGGAGCCGACCTCGTTCTCCGGCTGGATCATGATGATCGTGTTCTGGGGGTCGATCCGCTTGATGTGCTCCATCAACCTGACGAAGGCGCGCTTGTCGGCCTCGAGGGTGGTCCGGCTGTGCGGCGACGGGACATAGTGGGGCTGGCCGCTGGCGGTGATCATCCGCGGGAAGCGCTTGGTGTCGAGCTTGACCCACGACGGCGCATAGGCGGGCCCGGTGTTCTTCCAGGTGCCGAACCACAACAGCACCAGCCGCACCTTGTTGGCGCGGGCTTGGTCCACGAGCGTATCCACGAACGAGAAGTCGAACTGCCCCTCGACGGGCTCGATCTGCTCCCAGGCGACCGGGACCTCGACGGTGTTGGCGTGGATGGCCTTGATCGTGGGCCACACCTCCGGCAGGACGTCCGGGTAGTTGCTGCTGTTGTTGACCTGGGCGCCCAGCATCAGGAACGGCGCGCCGTCGACGAACAGGGCGTGGCGGCCGTCGCGCGTCACGATGCGAGGAATCGGGTTGCTCGGCGGCGCGTCGGCGGCGGTCGCCACCCCGCCGCCGAGGGCCAGCACGAGCGCCGCCAGGCCGCCCACGAGGCGCGGCGACCGGCCGCCATAGATCGAAGTCCACATGTTCGGAAATAACTCCATGAGCGGCCCGAACGGCGAGCTCGACATTGGGGATGGGGGTTTGACCGGACGCCCCGGTCTTCGGGCGGCGTTCAATCGAGCTCCCCGACGATCACCGCGGCGCTCATGCCGAAGGGTTGGCCGGGCGCGACGGTCATCAGCACCGCCACGGTCCGTTCGCCCTCCTTGGCCGGCAGCGGCGCGATCAGGGCTCCGGGCGTGGCGTCCGTCTTGGCCGCGGCCTTGACGCCGTCGACATAGACCTCGGCCGGACCGGTCAGACGGCCGAACACCAGCTTTCCGCCGGCCCGCCGCACCGCGCCGCGCGGCGTGAAGGTCTGGCGATAGAGCACGAAGCCGCCGTCGGGATCGGCGTCCTGCAGCGGACCCGGCTTCGCCCAGGTCCAGGAGTTCATGTCGTTGTCGGCCGGTCTGGCCGCCGGGTCGGGTCGAACCCGCGCCACCGGAGACACGCGCCAATCGGACAGGATCGAGACGGGCAGGGTCCGGGGAACCAGCGGACGCGCCCCGGGCTGGACCGACAGCAGCGCCTGCGCGGTCCGCAATCCCGGCGCCGACGCCTTCAGGCGCATGACGCCGCTGGATCCGCGCTCGCTCTGTACGATCACCTGGGCCAGGCCGTTGAACAGGCTGCGCGCGTTGCCCTTTTCCGGTTCGTGGCAATTGGGGTCGCCGTTGCCCAGGCCGATGATCCGCCCGTTGTCGATCTCGAACGTCACCGGCAGGTTGGTCGTGGGGACGGCGCTTCCGGCCTTGTCCAGCGCCTCGACGGTGACCGGCGCGGCGTCGTCGCCGTCTCCGGTCAGGACGGTCCGATCCGGCGTCAGCCGCAGGGCGACCGGCGGTCCGGCGGTCTCGACGATCGCCTTCGACACCGGCCGGCCACCGACATAGCCGATCGCCTCCAACCGCCCGGGCGCATAGGGCACGGTCCAGGATGGCATGACGAAGGGATCGACGGTCTGGCGCGAGACGAGCTTGCCGTTGAGACGCAGCTCGACCGTTTCGGCGTTGGTCAGCGCCATCACCTTGATCGGCTGGCCTTCCTTCCCCGGCCAGGTCCAGTGCGGGGCCAGGTCCAGCAGGGGGCGATCGGTGATCCACTGCGCCCGGTGCAGGAAGAACGCCATCTTCGGGAAGCCGCACAGGTCCATGGCCCCGAAGAACGAGCTGGCCGAGGGCCATTCGAACGGCGTCGGCTCGCCGCGATAATCGAAGCCCGACCACAGGAAGGCGCCCGCCACGAACGGACGCTTGGCGATCGCCTCCCAGCCCTTGCGATGGGTCGTCCCCCAGGACGAGGGCTCCTCGTCGTTCTCGGCCAGGATATTGCGCGAGCGGTCGGTGAACCACTCGCCCCGGGTCATGAACGCGGAGGTGTCCTCCGAGCTCATCATCGGCAGGTCCGGATGCTCGGCGTGAAACCGGTCGTAGTTGCCCGACTGGTAGTTGAAGCCGACGACGTCGACGGCCTGGGAGACGTTGATCGGCGTGAACATGCCGTCGTTCATCGCGGCGGTGACCGGGCGGCTGTCGTCCAGGCGTTTGACGGCGGCCACCATCCGCCGGACCATCTGGTAGCCCGCCTCGGTGCCCTGCATCGGTTCTTCGTTGAACACCGACCACAGGAAGACGCTGGGATGATTGCGGTCGCGACGGATCAGCCATTCCAGCTGGCGCATGTAGTCCGGGCTGGGATTGAAGTTGCGGTTCTCGTCGAGGATCAGGACGCCCAGCCGGTCGGCCGCCTCGAGCATTTCCGGGGCCGGGGCGTTGTGGGCGCAGCGGACGGCGTTGGCGCCCATCGCCTTGACCCGGCGCAACCGGAACTCCCACAGGCTGTCGGGCACGGCCACGCCGACCCCGGCATGGTCCTGGTGCAGGCAGACCCCGTGGATCTTCAGCGGGCGATCGTTGAGGAAGAAGCCCTGGGCGGCGTCGAACCGCACCGTGCGAAAGCCGGTCGAGGTGATCGCCTCGTCGACCCTCTGGCCGGCGCGCCAGACGCGGGTGCGCACCGTGTAGAGCGCCGGGTCGTCGACCGACCACAGGCGCGGGGCGGCGACGTCCAGGACGAGACGGGCCTCGGCCTGATCCAGGGACGGCGCCTCGGCGGCGACGCGCCCCGCGCTCACCACCTTGCCCCAGGGATCGACCAGTTGGGCTTCGACCTCCACGGCCTCGGCCCTGGGCCCGATATTGCCCAGGGTGGCGATGACCGGCAGGGTCCAGCGCCCCACCCCGTCCCGTCGCGGATCGGCGTGGACGCCGTCGTCGACGATGTGCACGGCCGCGCGCTTGGTCAGCCAGACGTGGCGATAGATGCCGCCGCCCTCGTACCACCATCCTTCCATCGGGTCGGCGTCGACCCGCACGGCGATGCTGTTGAGTTCGTCGCCGTAGCGGGCGAACGGGGTGATGTCGATCTGCAGGGCGTTGTAGCCGCTCCAGTTGTGGGCCACGACGCTGCCGTTGAACCAGACCGTCGCATTCGTGGCGATGGCGCCGAATTCGATGGAGAGATGCTTGCCGCGATCGGCGGGATCCAACCGCAGGGCGCGGCGATACCAGGCCTTGCCGCGCGGGCGGTAGCCCTGGGCGAGGTTCTCATCCTTGTCGAACGGTCCCTCGACCACCCAGTCGTGCGGCAGGTCCAGTTCGCGCCAGTCGCTGTCGTCGTATTCAGGCGACGCCGCGCCCCAGGCGCTGCCGGCCTTGGCGTTGGCGTAGGACCAGCCATGGCCCTTGACCTTCGGAAACGGCACGTCGCCGAGGTGGAAGCGCCAGCCTTGGTTCAACGATAGCCGCTCGCCCGGCGCCTTGAGCTGCGCCCGGGGGTAAGGCCGCTCGGATCCGACGGCCGCCCCCGCCCAGGTCAAGCCTGGCGCGCCGCTGGCGGCGGCCAGCGCGACGGCCGAACTCGTCCATAGGAAATGGCGACGGTTCAAGTTCAAGCCATTGTCTTCATTCATGTCGCTTATCCCCGCCGCGTCGCTCAACCGATGACATCGCGCATGGCGGCGGCGGCGCTGGCCTCGTCACCGTCTCGGATCGCCCAGAAGACGCGACGCATCGCCTTGGCTCGGATCCCCGTCGATCCCTGCCCCCATCGGGCGTCAAGCAACAGATGGGCCTCGATCAGGCCTGACAGGGACCGCATCACGGGCCGGTCCGACGCCGCGCAGATCGTCAACCTGAAGACGCGTTGGATGACACGGGCCGCGGTGTCGGACGGATCGGCCGCAAGATCGGCCAGGCACTGCTCCAAGACCTGCAGGTCGTCGGCCGACCGTCGCTTGGCCGCCCGGCGCGCCGCCTCGCATTCCAGCCCCAGGCACATCGCCCGCACGTCTTCGCCAAACACCGGGTTCTCGCCGGCGCCAAGACGCCACCGCAACACGTCGCGGTCGAAGTGGCTCCAGTGCTCGGCTCTCCGGACCGTGGCGCCGACCCGCGTCTTGACGCTCAGGAACCCCTTCGCGGTCAGGCCTCGGATGACCTCGCGCAGGAACGAGCGCGAGACCTGGAAACGACGCAGCAGCGCCGTCTCGCTCGGAAAGCCGGTCACGTCGAAGGCGCCGTCCATGATCTCCAGGGCCAGCACGCGCAGCATCTGGTCATGGGCCGAACGCGGGCGCTCCAGGCCCAGGCCCGGCCAGGACGGCGACCGATCGCATCCATCCCTTCCTGTCGGGGTCAAGGGCGACGCCTCGCGGGGCTGTTCCCCCCTGCCCCTCCGGAGACCGCGCCCTTCAAGGCGACCGGACTCGTCGATCGGCAACGCCGCCAATCCGTGATCCCGGGCCTGATCTCCGCCCTTTGCTTGCTCGCCCTTGCTCATGACGCCATCCGCATCACGCGCCCCCCTCCCTAACGCGAAACGACCTGCACGGCCGCGAGGGCCTGGGCGCTGAGGCTCTTGTCGCCGGAGGCGGTGAGCTTGCCGGCCTTGTCGTCCCAGTGCAGCTTGACGGTCTTGCCGACGCCCTTTTCGTAGGCGTTGGTCACGCCGTCGTCGTCATAGAGGGTGAAGTCGGCGTCGCGGCCCGGATAGACCTTGACCGCGTTGATCGCCTGGGGCGTGGCCGTGCTCCGGATCGGCGCGCCCATCGGGATGATCGAGCCGGCGCGGACGAACAGCGGGATGGTGTCGATCGGCGCGTGGACGCTGATCGTCTGGCCGCCGGTGAACTTCTTGCCGGTCCAGTAGTCGTACCAGTCGGCCCCGGCCGGCAGGTAGACGTCGCGGTCCTCCACGCCCTGGTCGGTGATCGGGGCCACCAGGAAGGCCGGGCCGAACATGTACTGGTCGCCCAGGTTGGCCACCTTGGGATCGCCCGGGAAGTCCATGAACAGGCCGCGCATGAACGGCGCGCCGGTCTGGTAGGTCGCGTGGCCCATCGAGTACAGGTACGGCATCAGGGCGTAGCGCAGCTTCAGGTACTTGACGACCACGGCCTCGGCGCCCTTGCCGTACGACCACACCTCGGTGTCCTTGCGCATGCCGTGCACGCGCAGGGTCGGGGTGAAGGTCCCGTACTGGAACCAGCGGGCGAACAGCTCCGGATAGTCGTTGTTCTGGCCGACCACGGCGCGGGCGTCCGAGGGGTCCAGCAGCGGCGGCCTGGTCGCCGTGGTGGTCTGGGGCAGCCATTGCCAGCCGCCGATGTCGTTGCCCCAGTAGGCCAGGCCCGAGGCGGTGAAGTTCAGGCCGGTCGGCACCTGGCGCTTGAGCGCCTCCCAGGTCGGCTGGATGTCGGACGACCAGAACAGCGCCCCGTTGCGCTGGGCGCCGATATAGGCGGCGCGGGCCAGGATCAGGTTGCGCTTGTCGGGCCGGTCGCGGCGCGAGCCCTCGGCCACGCCCTGGGTGTGGACCAGCGGGAAGACGTTGCGGTAGCGGTCGCCCGAACCGATGCTCCAGACATAGCCCTCCGGCACCAGGTCCGGCTCGGTCTCGTCCAGCCAGAACCAGTCGAAGCCCTTGGAGGCGATGTTGTCGCGGATCTTGCCCCAGAACCATTCGCGGGCCTGGGGATTGGTGCTGTCGATCAGGCCGCCGGTGCGGTCGCTGCGGAACGCCAGGCCGTCGACGACCTTGCCGTCCTTGTCCTTCAGCAGCCAGCCCTTGTCGGCCAGGTAGTTGAAGTAGCGGCCTTCCTTCTCGAAGCGCGGCCAGACGCTGATGATGCTGTGCACGCCGTTGTCGTGCAGTTCCTTGTTCATCGCGGCCGGATCGGGGAAGGCGGCCGGGTCGATGTCCAGCTGGCCCATCCGGGTCCAGTAGAACCAGTCCAGCACCATGATATCCAGCGGGTAGCCGCGGTCGCGATAGCCCTTGGCCACGTCGAGGATCTGGCCTTGCGTCTCGTAGCGGGCCTTGGACTGGATGTAGCCGAACGCGGCCTTGGGCGGCAGCGGCGTGACGCCGGTCAGCTGGCGGTAGCCGGCGTAGATCTCGTCATAGCTACCGGTGATCACGAAGAACGACACCCGCTCGCCGACCTTGGACTGCCACAGGGTGCGGCCGTTGACGGCCGGATAGACCCTGGTCTCCGACGGGTTGTCCCAGAGGATGCCGTAGCCCTTGCTGGAGACCAGGAACGGCACGCAGACGGTCTCGCCGTGCGGGGCGTCGTAGTCGTGCTTGCAGGTGATCGACCGGCCGCGCAGGTCCAGGATCCCCTCCTGGTTCTGGCCCAGGCCGTAGAAGTGCTCGTCGGCGCTGGTCGAGAAGCTGGCCCCGGCCTGGTAGGTCCGCTCGCCCGACACCACGTGCGGGGCCATCTCCCAACCGTTCATCGCCACCAGGTCCGAACCGTCGGCCTTGCGCACCTTGACCGACACCGGCGGCAGGGACGGGGCGAAATAGCGATCCATCTGCGAGGGCGCGCCCGGCCACGGCTGGGCCACCACCTCCAGCGAGATCGCGCCAGACGTAAAGACGTCGGCCCCGGCCTTCTGGTCGTGGCGCCAGCCCTTGGCGTCGCTGTCGGCCACGAAGCCGTAGCCCGGCGCGGCGGCGGCCAGATCCTTGTCCTGGCTGATCGTCACCCGCACGATGTTGGGGGCGTAGGTCTCCACCGACACATACGAGCCGTTGCGGTCCACCACCGCCATCGGCGCGGCCTGAGCGGCCGTCGCGCCGCCCGCCACGCCGCCCACGACCCCCACCGCCAGGCTCAACGCCAGCGCCGACACCAGTCCCGCCGACCACCGGCCCGCGCCCTTGTTCAGTTGATGCATTTTCTGCTGATGCATTTCGTCCTCCCCCAATAAGCCCTTAAGCCCCGCCGCCCGGCGCCGCCGCGCCAGACCTCTCCTTCGCCCCACATCGTTCTTGGTGACTGGCCGCTGCGCGTTCCTGGGATCCCGCGCCGCCCACGGACCGTTTGCCTTTCACGCCACGCGTCAGCGGGCCGCCCGGGCGCCGGGCCCATTCCTCCTACCTGCGGCCGGGTTCCGACGCTCTGAAGGCGTTGATTGAAACTGGGCTTTCCGCCGCCCGATGGCAGCGTTGTCATCCTTTAAGGACCTATCCCATCACCGGGATTTGGCAAGCCTATTCCTCATACAAATAGGAATGAATTTTCACAAAAACAGAAGCTGCCGCACTGACACCGGTGGCAACCGGTGACCTACCGCGCGTCGACCAAATAGGTCGCCAAAAACACCAACTCCCCTGCATCTCGTTGAACTAACGAGATAATTATAAAATCAAATTTCTAATTTTATCCTCGGAGGCGACACAGGGCACCGACAGGTCCGCCCAATGTCACAAGATCTAATTAGTCAGACAATTTACCCATCCGCCAGGAGCCACATACTCATTGGTCGCCTAAGCGACGCGTCGAACGCGACCTCTGTCTCCACAAAGCTCCGATATGGTAGCGCTACCAATTTTTGCGCCGCCACCGCCCTGAGCGCACTGACAGGAAATATATCGATATTTTTTATTTGCACAAAGATTTTTGCATACGCACCGCAGGCGCCTCGTATCGGGGCGGCGAAGCGGCAGTTTGCAGGTCCACGAAAAACGGCGCCCGAGCGGCGCCGGCGTTACGATCGCACCAAGCACTCCGACCTCCTGGACGCGGCGCACGGACCGAAGCGGCGTTCGGCGGGGCCCCTGCGGAATGGGCCGCCAACGCCCTGCCCCCGCCGCGGATTTCACCGCCCGCCCCAAAAGGCCGGCGCCGGAACGGTCCGCCTCCCCAAAGCGTCCGCTTGCCCGCGCGCGCGCCGGAAGCTAGAGGCTGGAGCCCCGGGTTTCGAAGGTCTCGCCATGTCGGATCGCAAATACACCGCGCCCGCCCTGGAAAAGGGTCTGGATATTCTGGACCTGCTGGCGAGCCATGGCCAGGCCATGACCCTGTCCCAGATTTCGGTGGCGATGCAGAAATCGGTCGGCGAGATCTTCCGGATGATCCACGTCCTGGAGTTCAAGGGCTTCATCGAGACGGTCCCGGGTGCGGAAGGCTACGCCCTGACGAACCGACTGTTCCGCCTGGGCATGGCGCGCGCGCCGGTCAAGACCCTGCTGGAGGCAGCGCTTCCGCAGATGCGCGAACTGGCCGCGAGGGTCGAGCAGTCCTGCCATCTCGCCCAGGCTTCACGCGAGCAGATCGTCGTCGTCGCCCGGATCGAGAACCCCGGCTACTACGGCTACTCGGTGCGCACCGGCCACCGTCGCGACATCGTGGAGGCGACTTCGGGCATGGTGCTCTACGCCTTCCAGCCCCCGCCCGTGCAGGCCCGATGGCGCGAGATGATCTTCAACGGCGTCTCCAAAACCGAACAGGCCGCGTTTCTGGCCAACGCCGAGCAGGTCGCCCAACAGGGCTATTGGCGCGCCGAAAGCGACCTCGTGCCGAACGTCATCGACGTCTCGTCGCCGATCATGGCCGACAAGGCCGCGATCGCGGCCCTGACCATGCCTTACATCTATAAGCGCGGCGTGCGGCCCGCCGACGAGATCATCGCCGAGGTAAAGGCCACCGCTGCGGCGATTTCACGCGAGATCCAAGGCGTTACCTAGAGCCTTCTAGCCGCGTCTGGAAAGGCTCTAGCGCAGCGCCGCCACGGCCTTGCCGCCGCCGGACGCCGCGGCCTGGGGCGGGCAGCCCCCGCCGGGACAGGCCTGGCCCTCGGTGACGAGATTAGGCTCCGGATCCCAGTCCAGGGTGAAGTCCGGCGAGCGGACCAGGGTCTTGAGCGCCGGCGAACCGTCCGGATCGTTCGACGGAAGCGGCTGGATCGTCAGCACCGCTCCGGTGAAGGTCAGGTCGTAGTTCGCCGACAAGGCCAGCCCGCCCCGCGTGATCCCATAGACGCCGGGAGCCTCGCCGACCTCGCGCGCGAGACCGCCGGCGAAGGCGTCGCCCGTGACCAGGGCTCCCACCGTGACGCGATAGGTCAAGGGCGGATCGGCCTGTCCGAACGGCTTGAACGCGTTGTCGGCCGTCACCGTCACCGATCGGCGCAGGATGTCGGCCAGGCCGGCGCCGACGCCGACGCCGCCCAGGTCGTAGTTGGCGGCGTCGAGGCCGGCCAGGGCGGCGGCCGACACCGTCACGGTCTTGCCCGTCCCGGCGTTCCTGTCAGCGAAGGCGTAGGTTCCTGAGGCCGAGACGGCGTCGCCGGCCACCACGCCCGTCAGGCCGATCACGCCGGTCGCCGCCACCGCCCCGTCATAGGTTTTATTGTTGGCGGTCAGCGCCCCGGTCAGCGTCTTGCGGAAAATATCCGCCGTGGCCGCGGCCAACGGACCAAGATCGTAGTTGGCCGCGTCGCCCCCCGACAAGGCCACGCCCGAGGCCGTCACCGTCTTGCCAGCCCCCGCGGTCCTGTCGGCGAAAGCATAGGTTCCCGAAGCCGAGACGGCGTCGCCGGCCACCACGCCCGTCAGGCCGATCACGCCAATCGCCGCCACCGTGCCGTCGTAGGTCTTGTCGTTGGCGATCAGCGAACCGGCCAGCGTCTTCTTCAGGATATCCGCCGTCGTCGGCGACACCGGGCCAAGGTCGTAGTTGGCCGCGTCGCCCCCCGACAAGGCCACGCCCGAGGCCGTCACCGTCTTGCCGATCCCCGCGGTCCTGTCGGCGAAAGCATAGGTTCCGGAAGCCGTGACCGCGTCGCCGGCCACCACGCCCGTCAAGCCGATCACGCCGGCGGCGGCCACCGTGCCGTCGTAGGTCTTGGCCGAGGCGGCCAACGCCCCGGACAGCGCCTTGCGGAAAATATCCGCCGTGGCCGTGGCCAACGGGCCGAGGTCGTAGTTGGCCGCGTCGGCGCCCGACAGCACCACGCCCGAGGCCGTCACCGTCTTGTCCGCTCCAGCCGTCTTGTCGGCGAAGGCATAGGTCCCGGCGGCCGAGACGACATCGCCCGAGACCACGCCGGTCAGGCGGATCGCACCGGTCGCGGCCGCCGTGCCGTCATAGGTCCTGTCGTCGGCGTCCAGCACCCCGCCCAGGACCTTGGCGTCGATCCGCAGCGAGCCGGTCCCGCCGGCGAAGACGTAGTTGAGGTCCGACGCCAGGCCGCTGACGTCGGCGGTCAAGATATAGGTCCCGACGTTCTTGCTGGTCGCGCCGGAGATCATCGGGACGCCTGCCCAGGCGTCAGCCGGGAGGTCGCCATTGACCAGCCCGGTGACCGACGCTGACGGCGCCGGAACGGTCCCGCTATAGGTCACGGCCTGGCTATCGGGCGTGAACGTCAAGGTCGGCTGGTAGCCGTAGACGAAGCGGTTTCCGGCGTTGGGGGCCACGGCCAAGGTTTCGGCCGAGAAGTCGTAGGCCGAGCCATAGAAGCTCTTGCCCGCCAAACCCTTGAACGTGTTGCTCGCCGCGCCCAGGGGATCGCCCACGGCCTGGGTGTAGATCAGCCAGCGGCCGTTGGCGGCGGTCACCGCGTCCGCGCCGCGGGCGTTGGCGAGCGCCCCGTCCACGGCCAGCAGCACGGCGTCGCCCGTCCCGTCGGCCTGGACCGCGCCCGTACTGGCGAAGGCCATGCCGCCGTGCGAGGCCAGCGACACGGTCCCGGCGCTGAACACGGTTCCGCCGATGGTCAGGGATAGGCCGTCGACCAGCTTCAGCAGCCCGCCGCCGGTGTTGGCGAAGTCGCCCAGCTCGGCCACCTGATTGGCGGCTCCGAAACTGCCCCCCCCAACCGAGGAGCCTGTCAGTTTTCGCGCCGTGATGATCCCGGTCGAGACCTGGCCGATCGCCTGATCGGAGCGCAGGTCCACGGTCTGGCCAAGAGCGTTGATCGGACCGTGCAGGTCGAAGGCGCTGACGCCGTGGAACGCGAAGCCGCCGACCGCGACATCGACCGCGTCCAGGTAGGCGACCTGGTTGGCGCCGAGCAGGACGACGCCCGTCCCCGCCGTCACGCCCAGTGCGTTGGCGTGCAGCGCGCCCTGCTGGGCGATGTCGGTATGCGCGTTCAGCCAAAGCGCGCCGCCGACCTCGACCACCCGGCCCGGGGTCGCGTCGCCGAACCGCAGGTCGCCGGTGGCCGACGACACCGTGAGATCGCCCGTGACATCCGCCGAGACCAGCCGCGTGTCGCCGCCGCCGCTCACCCGCGAAGTCGCGGCCGCCGTCAGTTGGTCCACGGTCAGGGCTCCGGTCGGGCCGTCGATCTGGACCGCGCCGCCGGTCGAACGCGCGCTGGCGATCCGCTGCGCCCCGTTGGCGACCTTGATGGCCACGCCGTCCGGTCCATCGATCGTGGTCAGGTCGGCGTTGACCGTGTGGTCCAGGTTGACGTCGCCCCTGCCCGTCGGGGTCGAGGCGACGACCGTGGTGCTTGAGCCGGCCGAGGTGACGATATTGGCCGTGGTGATCGCGCCCGGCGTCGCGGCGCCCAGGATCACGTCGCCGTTCGACGCCTGGACGGTCAGGGTGTTGGCTCCCGTTCCCCGCAGGATCGCCGAGCCCAGGCTGGCCGCCCCGTTCGCGGCGGTGACCATGACGCGCGACACGCTGTCGGCCGAGCCCACGGCCAGGCCGCCAAGATTGCCGATCGCGGTGACGTCGGCGCCGCCGGCATAGAGCGCGCCCAGGCTTCCCCCCTCGGCCTCGACATGGATGTCGCCCGTGTCGCTGGTCATATCGCCGCCGACGACGTCGCCTTGGGTCGCCACGACGCTGATGGAGCCCCCGTAGCGGAGGGTCTTGCCGCTGAAGTCGAAATCGCCCGCCTGGTCCAGGATGCTCCAGGATCCCGCCCTGGCGCCGAGCGGAGCCAGGGCGGGGTTCGAGAAATCGCCGCCGGTGAGGCGATAGGTGCTGGCGACGCTGACGCTGGTCGCCAGGTCCACCAGGCCGGTCCCGCCGTTCAGGGTCACGTCGCCGTCGCTCAGGACCGTGTCGAGGGCGATGGCCTCGGCGGTCACGGTGACCTCGCCGTCGCCAGCGCCTGTCCCCGCGTCGAGCTGGGCCAGGCCGATCACCGCCCCGTCCTGGGCGGTGATCGTCAGCTTGCGGCCGGCGTGGATGGCGAATGTCCCCAGGTTCAGGTCGCCCAGGATGTCGGTGACGGTGACGTCATGAATCCCGCCGGTGGACAGCGTCGGGGTCAGCACGTCGCCCAGGAAATCCTGGGCGGTGACCGTGTAGTCGCCGCCGTCGCTGGTGGTGAAGCCCGTCTCGAGCGTGCCCGCCGCGGCCTCGAGCGCGATGTTGTAGCCCCTCGTCTCGTCGATCTTCAGGTTTCCGGTCTTCAGGGTGACGCTGACGTCGCCGGCCGCCGCGCCGACATAGGCGATCGGATTGCTGACCGCGTTCATGTTGACGATCGCGTCGCCGGCGTCGGAATAGACCTGCAGTCCGTCGGGGGCCGGCGGCGTGCAGCCGCAGCCGGAGACGGCGCTGGTCACGGCGTAGTTGGCGACGGTGATCAGGGCCGCGCTGTCGGCGCCGAAGGTGGCCCTGCCGGTGGCGGCGACCATGACGCCGTCGGTCGCCTCGGCGGCGCGAAGGGTCGCGGCGCCATCGGCCTGCACGACGACGATCCCGCCCACGCCGGTGGCCTTGGCCGAATTGACGAGCACGTCGCCGGCCGCTCCCACCACGACGGCGGCGCCCGCCTCGGCCACGTCGACGAAGGCGTCGCCGGACGCGCCGATCGCGCCGACCTGAACCACGTCGCCGGCCTGGGCCGACTGGACATCGATGTTTCCGTCATAGGCGACCGCCAGGATCATGCCGTCCGCCTGCAGCGACCCGACGTCGACCGTGGCGCCCGCCAGTTGCAGGTCGCCGTCGCTGGAGATCAGGCTGGCCGCGGTTCCGTCCAGCAGGCCGTCGCTCTGGATATCGACCAGCCCCACGCCATGCACCGAACCGGCGATCGTCACCTCGCCGCCGAACAGGTCCAGGTCGCCGTCGCTGGTGATCGCGCTGGTCGAGGTCAGGTCCAGAAATCCGTCACTCTCGAGATGGACCAGCCCGGCGCCGTGCACCGCGCCGGTGATCGTCAGCGCGCCGGCGTCGGCGTAGAGGTCCAGGTCGCCCGTGTTCGCCGTGGCTGCGCCGACAGTCAGCGCGCCGTCCAGCGCCTCGACATAGAGACTGTTCTGGGCGGTGATCGCGCCGAACGTCGCCGGGCCGCTGTTGATGGTGACGTCGACGCCCTGGCCCTCAACGGTGTCGATCGCCGCGGCGGTGTCGAGGTGCACCCCGGCATCGCCGGTCAGCGACAAGACCGTGGCCGCGCCTGTGTTCCCGCCCGTCCGGCTGAAGGTGTTGGCCGCGGTGATGCTCAGATGGTCGAGAGCGCCGAGGGTCGCGACGCCGTCGGCCTTGACCAACAGGTCGTGGCCCGCGCCGGATCCGGTCAGCTCCGCCTTGCGCAGGATCGCGTCGCCGGCCGTGGCGAACAGCGTGATGTCGCCCCCCGCCTTGGCGGACGCCAGGTCGATGCCGAATGGCGCCGTCACGGAGATATCTCGCGTCGCCTGCACGGAGGTCCCGCTGATCGTGTCGGAGGCCTGGAGGATGACATCGCCGGCCGCCGCGCCGGTTCCTTCGGTGATGGCCGAGCCGACAGTGACTCCGGCCGCCATCGAGCGCGCCAGCACGTGGGCGTCGCCGCCGGCGCCGAGGCCGGTCGACCTCAGCGTCGCGCCGCCGGCCAGGACGGCGCCGCTGACGGCCGTGATCTCGACGTCGTCGCCGGCCACGGCCTGGGTGACGACCGTGGCGTCGCCCGTGGTGGCGGTCATGAAGACGTCGCGCGCCGCCGAGCCGGCGGTCAGGCTGGTGGTCGCGCCCGTGATCTCCAGGTCGCGGGTGGCGTTGGCCGTGCCGACGCTGGCGGTGGTCGCGGCCTGGATCGTGATGTCGCCGGCCCGCGCGCCGGTTCCCTGGGTCAGGAGCGTGTTGTTGGCGGCGACCGAGCCGGTGTCGGCGCGCAGCAGGATGTGGGCGTCGTCGCTGGCGCCCAGGCCGGTCGATTTCAGATAGGCGCCGGCGGCCGCGACGTTGCCGACGGCCGTGATTTCGATGTCGTCGCCCGCGAAGATGCGGTTGGTCACCGTGGCCTGGGTCGAGCCGGTGACGAAGACGTCCCGCGCCGCGTCGATGGTGTTCGTGAACACCAGGTTCGCGCTGAGCGTGAGGTCCCGCGCCGAATCGCCAAGGGTGAGCGACACCGACCCGGCGCCGGTGTCGCTGGTGAGCAGGATGTCGCCCGAGGTCGTGGTCGTGGCCGAGCCGACCGAGGTGTTGGCGCCCGAGGAGACCGTCACGCCGGTCGCGCCGGTGATCGAGGTGATGGTCGCGCCGGGGCCGCCGGCCGTCACCGAGGCCGCGCCGGTGGTGGCCGTCGCCTCGCCGACGGTGATCGAGCCCGAGGTGCTGCTCACCCCCACCGTGGCGCCTTCGGCGATGGCGACGTTCAGGCCGCCGCTCGAGGCGCTGAGCAGGACGTCGCCGCTGGCGTCGATCGACGCGCTGGTCGCCGACGAGATGGTGTTGATCCGGATCAGGGCGTCGGTGGCGGCGCGCAGGTTGGCCAGCGGGTCGCCGGCATCGACGAAGCCGGTGTCGACAATCCCCGCCCCGCGGCTGAACAGGAAGCCGCCGGCGGTCATGATCGCTCCCGGCGAGACGATCACGCCCTGCGGCGAGTAGAACCAGATGTTGCCGCCCGTCGCCGCCCCGACCTTGCCGGTCACGACGCCGCCGTTGTCGATGGCGATCTGGTTGGTGGTCTTGTTGAGGACGATGTCGCTGGCGGCGTCGAACAGGAAGTTCATCGAGTCGCCGCTGCTGACGTGCAGACTGGACCAGTTGATCACCGTCCGGGGCGCGTTCAGGTCGATCTGCAGGGTCACCGCGTCGGGGAAGGTGATCAACGGCTGCGAGCCGCCGGTGGAGACCGTGATGTTGGCGGCGCTCGGTATGCCCGGCAGGGTTCCCGCCAAGGCCGGCGGCGCCAGCATCGCCGCCACGCCGCAGAGGGCCGAGGCCGCCAGCAGCCCGGCCCGGCGCGCGGCGCGCGGGACGGCGGGAAGGAGGATCGCGCGGGTCGGTGACGGGGTCATGGGGACGCTCCGGAGACTTCGGCGGGCTAGAACAGGGCGGCGGACAGGGAGATCAGGACCCGCGACGGCGGCTCGTCGCCGACGCCGAACGGGCTGTCGAAGGGCTTGGCCCAGGTCAGGTCCACGGCCACCCGCGAGGTGACCTGGGCCCGTACGCCGACCCCGGCCGAGGCCAGGTCCAGCGTCCCGGCCCCGACGCCCAGGTTGGTCAGCTCAGCGACGTCGTAGAAGGCGTAGGGCCGCCAGGCCGCGCGACCGCCCCTCAGCGGCAGCGGCGCGGTGCTGACCTCCAGCGTGGCCGAGAGGGCGCGGTCGCCGGACGCCGCCGACGGGTCATAGCCGCGGCCGATCGTCAGGTTCCCGACCCCGTACTCCTCGTAGGACAGCAGCGGATCGTCGGCGTGCTGCCAGGCGACGATCAGCTTGCCGATCACCGGCCCGGCGAGGCGGCCGCCGATCTCGCCCTCGGCCCGTATCACCGCCGCGTCCGGCCGGGCCAGGAAGCGCGAGGCGGCCAGCTCGCCATAGCGGCTGGCGCCCAGGCTGTGCACGCCCTGGCGCAGTTCCAGCATGCCCGTCATGGCCACCGAGTGGGCGGCCAGGCTGGCCGGCGCGAAATGGCCGTCGAGCCGGACGAAGAACACGCGCAGATGGTCGTCGGTCAGCACGGCCGCGCCGCCGCCGAACTCGACCTTCTGGTCGACCCAGTCCAGGCCGGCCGCGATGTTGAGGTTGTGGCGGCGATGGCGCACCAGCGGATAGGTCAGGCGGACACCGCCGGCGAATGACTCGCCTTCCAGCCCGAGCGGCTTGAGCGTGTCGCCCGGTCGCGTCCAGGCCCACGAGCCCGAAAGATCCGCCGCCAGACCGTCGCCGCCCAGGTAGAACCGCTCGACCACCTGGATGACCCGCTCCTCGTCGCTGGACAGCGTGCCGTAGCCGAGGATCGAGGTCCGCTCGCCCAGGGAGGTGAAGCCGTTGAGGTCCAGCCGCGCCAGGGTCAGGTCGCGGCCGACGGTCCTGGAGCCGTAGTTCTGGGCGACCACCGAGCCGTCGACGGCGTCGCGCGAGATGTCGATGTCCAGGTCCAGGGCGCCCGGGCCGGCCGGCGAGGGCCTGAGCACCGACTGGATGCGCACGCCGGGCACGTCGGACGCCAGCAGCAGATAGCGCTGGGCGACGTCGAGATCGAACGGCGCCAGGCCGCGCAGATGGTCGAGGAAGCGCGCGACCTGTTTCTGGGCGGGACCGGCGTCGCCGCGATAGTTCACCGCCGCGATCCGCGCCTCGACCACGGTCAGGGTCAGCCGTCCCTGGCTGATCCGTTGCTCGGGAATGACCACGCTGGCCAGCACGCCACGCCGCAGATACAGCGCCGCGGCCCGGTCGCGGATATCGCAGACCACGCTGATCGGCGCCTCGCGGCCGATGAACTCGGCATAGGTGGAGGCCAGCGCCCGGTCCGACAGCGCCAGGGCGCCGGCCGTCGCGCCGTGGAACTCCACCGCGCTCAGGGTGACCTTGACGAGGCTGTCGCGAAAGGCGCAGGGCCCCGCCTCGACACCCTTGAACAGGTCGCCGCGCGGCGCGGCCGCGATCGGGGCGGCGCGGGCCGGATCCAGTTCCTGGCGCGACGGCAGGGCCACCTGGGCCGCCGCGGGAACGGCGGTGAGCGCGGCCGCGCCCAGACACGCCATCATGCTCGCGCCAAGAACGGCGCGACCTATCCTGAATGACAACCGCAAGCCCGCCCCTCCGGCCGCCGGATCGTGGCGGCGCCTATCTCGCGAGCACTATGACGCAAATCCCGTCCAGATAACAACGGTCACGGAACGCAAGTTCAAGGCGAGTTGGCCACCCCCGGCCCGCCTTCGTCCGCGCGCAGATGCAATCTTGGCCTTGCCCCCCATATGTCGGGTCTCGCCACCACGGATCGCGCCATGACCCAGCCGCTGAAGATCGATTTCGTCTCCGACGTCTCCTGCCCCTGGTGCGTGGTCGGCCTGGGCGGGCTGGAAGCGGCGCTCGAGCGGGTCGGCGACCTGGTCGACGCCGAGATCCATTTCCAGCCCTTCGAACTGAATCCGAACATGCCGCCCGAAGGCCAGAACATCGTCGAGCACGTCGCCGAAAAGTACGGCGCGACACGCGAGCAGTCGGCGGCCAACCGCCAGGCCATACACGACCGGGCCGCCGCCGTCGGCTTCTCCATGGTCACCGACGAGAACAGCCGGATCTACAACACCTTCGACGCCCATCGCCTGCTGCACTGGGCCGGCCTGGTCGGCGACCAGAAGGCCCTGAAGCGCGCCCTGTTCGACGCCTATTTCACCGAGGGTCAGAGCCCGGCCGATCACGAAGTGCTGGTCGCCGCCGCCATGAAGGCGGGGCTGGACCCGCACGCCGCCCACGATGTGCTGACCTCGGGCCGGTACGCCCAGGAGGTTCGCGAGGCTGAGCGCAAGTGGCAGGCGGCGGGGATCAATTCGGTGCCGGCCGTGGTGATCAACGACCGCTACCTGATCTCGGGCGGCCAGCCGGCCGAGTATTTCGAGCAGGCCCTGCGCCAGATCGCGGCCGAGGCCTGACGGAGATCGTCAAATATATTTACCGCAAAGCGGAGCCTTAGCTGGTCGAGCACGTTCATTCTTCGAACGGGAACATCGCATGACCAATCCGACCTCGATCCAGATCACCGCGGAAAAGGCGACGTTCGAGCGCGAGCTCATCAGCCTGATCCCTCACCTGCGCGCCTTTGGCCGCTCGCTGACCGGCAACGCCAGCCACGGCGACGACCTGGCCCAGGACGCCTTGGCCAAGGCCCTCGCCTCCCGGACCTCCTATCAGCCGGGCACCAACATGAAGGCCTGGACCTTCATGATCCTGCGCAACGTCTTCTATTCGGAAAAGCGCCGCTCGTGGCGCTCCTGCCCCCTTGACCCGGAGGTCGCCGAACGGACCCTGGTGTCGACGACCAACCCGACGGCGGCCCTGGAACTGGACGAACTGCGCCGGGCGCTGGACATGCTGCCGCCCGACCAGCGCGAGGCCTTGATCCTGATCGGCGCCGCCGGCATGTCCTACGAGGAAGTCAGCGATGTCACCGGCGCGGCGCTGGGCACCATCAAGAGCCGCGTCAGCCGGGCGCGCGACCGTCTGGCCCTGATCTTCGCCGAAGGCAAGATCACCGAGGACCACCAGCCGGCCCACGCCGCCATGGCGGCGATCTTCCGGCGCATCGACGGCTACCGGGCGGCGTCCCGCGCAGCCTAGCCGTCGGTCTCAAACGGCAAGCGAAGGCGGCGCCTCAGTGCGCCGCCTTTTTGCGTGGGATCAGGTGAAGCACGCCGACGATCGCGCCGCCGACGATCAGGCCGACCACGGCCGAGCCCGCCGCCATGGCCAGCCAGCCGGTCACCGGACCGATCCCCGGAGCCCCGCCGGCCCAATGCGACGCGCCCTCGACCCAGTGCGGCACGGGGGTCAGGTGGAAGTGCTCCAGGCCATGGACGATGATGCCGCCGCCGACCCACAGCATGGCCGCCGTGCCGATCACGGTCAGGGCCTCCATGGTCACCGGCATGGCCTTGACCAGGCCGCGCCCCAGGGCCCGGGTCCCGGCGTTGGACCGCTGGGCCAGATGCAGCCCAATGTCGTCCATCTTCACGATCAGGGCCACGACGCCGTAGACGGCGATGGTCAGCGCCACCCCGATCACCGCCAGGGCGGCGGCCTGCACGGCCAGGGGCTTGTCGGCGACGTCGGCCAGGGCGATGGCCATGATCTCGCCCGACAGGATCAGGTCGGTGCGGATGGCCCCGTTGACCTTCTCGGCCTCGAGCTCCGCGCTGCTCAGCGCCAGGTCCTCGGTCTCCTCGCCGGCGATCTCGTGGTGCGCGAAGGCCTCGATGATCTTCTCGGTGGCCTCGAAGGCCAGGTAGGCCCCGCCCACCATCAGGATCGGCGTCACCGCCCACGGCGCGAAGGCGCTGAGGATCAGGGCGCCCGGCAGCAGGAACAGCAGCTTGTTGCGGAACGAGCCGACCGCGATCTTCCAGACGATCGGCAGTTCGCGATCGGGCGTGAAGCCCATGGCGTAGCCGGGCGTGACGGCGGTGTCGTCCACCACCACGCCCACCGCCTTGGTGCCCGCCTTGCCGGCCGCGGCGCCGACGTCGTCCAGGGACGCGGCGGCCAGCTTGGTGATGCCGGCGATGTCGTCGAGGAGGGCGGCAAGGCCGGAGGGCATGACGGATTCTCTGTGGCGAAGGATCAGGCTAGGCGAATAGACCGGACCACTCGCCGAGGTCGAGCCCTAACCCGTCCTCGGAACGGCGGCGGCCTTCCTGGCGATCCCCTTCCCGCCGTCGGCGATCAGGGTTTTGGATGGGCGGTTCCCAGCGCCTCGACGGGCGCGTCGTCGTCGCTGTCGTCGCCGTCGGGGGTGACGACCTCGGCCGGCTCGTCCTGCCGGGCCAGGTCGCGGGCCCCCACGCCGCCGCCCTGCTGGATGTTGCGGTTGGCCTCGACCGTCGAAGGATCGTAGGCGTCATCGGCTTCGTCGCCGTTGGTGACGTCGGGTTGGGCCATGGAAGCTCTCCAGTCTCGTCGCAAGCCAACGACCGGCGGGCCGGGCCGTTCCCTTGAACGCCCCCCCAGATTCCCTGCGACGGCCGTCAGAATAAAATCAGAGCCTGTGTCAGTTGCGGTTGCGCCGAGGCTCGCCAGATATGCGGGACGCCGACGCGGGGTCGGCGAACCGCTCCAGGGACTGCTTCATGCCCACTCTGTTCGATCCGCTTCGCCTCGGCGATCTCGACCTGCCCAACCGCATCGTCATGGCCCCGCTGACCCGCCTGCGGGCCGGCCCGACCCAGATTCCCAACGCCCTGATGGCCGACTACTACGCCCAGCGCGCCTCGGCGGGCCTGCTGATCACCGAGGGCGTGCCGGTCACCCCGCAAGGCGTCGGCTACCAGGGCGTGCCGGGCATCTGGTCCCAAGAACAGGTCGAGGGCTGGAAGCAGGTCACCAAGGCCGTGCACGACAAGGGCGGCCGCATCTTCATGCAGATCTGGCACGTGGGCCGGATCTCCGACCCGTCGTTCCACGGCGGCGAGGCGCCGGTCGGCCCCAGCGCCATCGCCGCCAGGGGCCATGTCAGCCTGCTGCGCCCCGAACGCCCCTACCCCACGCCCCGCGCCCTGACGACCGAGGAAGTGGCCGGCGTGGTCGAGGCCTTCCGCAAGGGCGCCGAAAACGCCAAGGCCGCCGGCTTCGACGGCGTCGAGATCCACGGCGCCAACGGCTACCTGCTCGACCAGTTCCTGCAGGACGGCTCCAACCAGCGCACCGACCGCTACGGCGGCTCGATCGAGAACCGCGCCCGCCTGATGCTGGAAGTCGCCGACGCCGCCGCCTCGGTGTTCGGCCCGGGCCGGGTCGGCATGCACCTGGCGCCGCGCGCCGACAGCCACTCGATGGGCGATAGCGACCTGGCCGCCACCTTCGGCTACGTGGCCAAGGCGCTGGGAGAGCGCGGCATAGCCTTCCTGTGCGCCCGCGAATACGACGGCCCCGACAGCCTGGGCGCCGAGCTGAAGAAGGCCTTCGGCGGCGTCTACATCGCCAACGAGAAGTTCACCGCCGCCACCGCCCAGGTGGCCCTGGACGCGGGCAAGGCCGACGCCGTGGCGTTCGGCAAGGCCTACATCGCCAATCCGGACCTGGTGGAGCGCCTGCGGCTCGGCGCGCCGCTGAACGACCCGGACCCGACCACCTTCTACGGCGCCGACGGTCGGGGCTACACCGACTATCCCGCCCTGAAGACGCCCGTCGTCGTCGCGGCTGAATAGATCGGGGCGCGGCATTTCCGCTCAAGCCTGTATCCGCTGCGCCATTTGCCGCGTTGGGTCTTCACCAGCCGGCGCGTAGCGGATACAGGCTTAACCATGAGCGCGACCAACGATCACTGGAAGACCATCCTGCAGCGCGGCGCCAACGCCCTGGCTTTCCGGATCACCAGCCCGGCCAACGCCGTCAAGCCGATCATGGTCGCCGAGCCGACGCCGCAGAAGCGCGTCCTGCCCGTCATGGTCTACCACGCGGTGGCCGCCTGCGCCCTGGTCGATGGCTGGGTGGCGGGCGGAGAAGGCGAGATCCTGATCGACCGTCCCGCCGTCCTGACCCGCCAGAAGCTGGTCAACGCCAAGGCCGCCGAACCGCCCGGCAGCGCCCAGTCGCCCTTCTCGACCGGCTACGCGGCCGACTATCGGCTGGAACTGGCGCGGCTGGCCTGGCTGGCGATCATCGACGACCCGGCGCACCGGCTGGAAGCCCTGGCCGCGGCGTACGAGCCGCCGGAGCCGAGGGTGAAGCTGGTCTAGGGGCGCGCGAGCGATCTAGACGTTGTCATCCGGAAAGCGCCCAGCGCTTGTCCGGGATGACAACCCTTGAATGCTTTGGGCTGGATCGACGCCGCCTACCACGCCCCGGTGTTCGGCATCGAGGCCCAGGGCTCGGCCGGTTCCAGGCTCCCGTCCTGCAGCAGTTCGACCGAGATGTTGTCGGGCGAGCGGACGAAGGCCATGTGGCCGTCGCGCGGCGGGCGGTTGATCGTCACGCCCATGTCCATCAGCCGCTGGCAGGTCTCGTAGATGTCGTCCACCCGATAGGCCAGGTGGCCGAAGTTGCGGCCGCCCTGATAGTCCTCGGGGTCCCAGTTGTAGGTCAGCTCGACCAGCGGCGCCTTGCGCTCCCGGGCCAGGTCGACGTCTTCCGGCGCGGCGAGGAACACCAGGGTGAAGCGACCCTTGTCGTTCTCCATCCGGTACATCTCGGTCAGGCCCAGGCCCTGGCAATAGAACCGCAGCGAGGCGTCGAGGTCCTTCACGCGGACCATGGTGTGCAGATAGCGCATGGGCGGCTCCTGAAATCGGATCGGCGGGGCGCAGGATACAGCGGCCGCCCGCCGCGCCGCACCCCACATTCCACATCTGTCGGCGGAAACGGTGCGTGGAGACCTATTCGCCCGCCCGGGCCGCCCGGCCTTGCAGCGCCTGCTGGGCCCGTTCGACCGCCTCCATCAGATGGCCCAGGGCCAGGCCCTCGGGGCTGTCGGCGCGGTAGATCTCGCGCAGGGCCGGCACCCGGTCCTTGCAGGCGGCCATCGCGTCGAGGGCCCGATCGATCTTGCGCGTCAGCATGACAGTAACCGCCGTTGATGTTCTATATTCGTTCTACAATGGCGGTTTTTGGATATCAATCGACGACCGCCCCCGCCTCCACAGGTTTCTCCCGAGTCTGCCGCCGCCACAACGCCGCGTATTCGCCGCCGGCCTCCAAAAGCGCCGCGTGGCCGCCACGCTCCACAATCTTTCCACGGCGCAGAACGATGATCTCGTCCGCGTCGGCGATAGTCGACAGGCGGTGGGCCACGACCAGGGTCGTTCGCCCGGCCCGCGCCTTGCGCAGGGTGGCCTGGATGGCGGCTTCGGTGCGGCTGTCCAGGGCGCTGGTCGCCTCGTCCAGGATCAGCACGCGGGGGTCGGCCAGCAGGGCCCGGGCGATGCCCACGCGCTGGCGCTCGCCCCCCGACAGCTTCAGTCCGCGCTCGCCGACCTTGGTGGCCATGACCTCGGGCAGGCCCCGGATGAACTCGCCCAGTTCGGCCGCCTCGGCCGCCGCCCAGACCTCGGCCTCCGACGCGTCCGGGCGGGCGAAGGCGATGTTGGCCATCAGGGTGTCGTTGAACAGCGCCACGTCCTGGGGCACCAGGGCCACCGCCCGGCGCAGGGAGCCCTGCTTCAACGCCTTCAGGTCATGGCCGTCCAGGGTGACCCGGCCGGCCTGCGGGTCGATCATCCGCAGGGCCAGGCGCACCAAGGTGGTCTTGCCCGCGCCCGAGGGGCCGACGATGGCCACGGTCGTTCCCGGACGAGCCGCGAAGGTCACGGCCTGCAGGCCCTCCGACCGCGCGCCATGACGGAACGACACGTCTTCGAAGGCCACCGCTCCGCCCCGCCGGTCGGCGGGCGGCGGCAGGTCGATGGCGTCGACCGCGTCGGCCACGTCCGGCTGGGCCCGGCGCAGGTCGAGCATGGCCTCCATGTCGATGAACGACTGGCGGATCTCGCGATAGGCGAAGCCCAGGATGTTCAGCGGTCCGTACAGGTTGACCAGGATCAGCACGGCGGCGGTGACGTCGCCGGGCCCGATCCGGCCGGCGGCCGCCTCGCCGCCCGCCAGGATCGCCATCACGCCCAGGCCCAGGCTCATCACCGCCGACTGCACGCTGTTGAGCAGGGTCAGCGAGTTGGTGGCCTTGATATTGGCCGCGCCATAGGCCGTCAGGGCCGCGTCGTAGCCGCCGACCGCCCGGTCCTCGGCCCCGAAGGCCTTGACCGTCTCGTAGTTCAGCAGGGCGTCGACGGCCCGGCCGGCGGCCTCGGCGTCGGCCTCGTTCATCACCCGCCGGTGGCCGATCCGCCAGTCGGAGATGGCGAAGGTGACCACGCCGTAGATCACGACGGTGACCACCGCCGTCAGGGCGAACCGCCAGTCATAGGCCTTGGCCAGCACGATGGCCGCCATGATCAGCTCGACCGCCGTCGGCGCGATGTTGAACACCAGGCCCCGCAGCAGAAAGTCCATCGACCGCGCGCCGCGGTCGATCACCCGCGACAGCGAGCCGGTGCGCTTGGTCTGGTGGAAGTCGATCGACAGCGACAGGGCGTGGGCGAAGGTCTCGACGGCCGCGCGGGTCTGGGCCGCCTGGGCCACCGGCGTGAACACCGCGTCGCGCGCCTGGGGCGCGACGGCGGCGATGAAACGGATCAGGGCCCAGCCGCCCGCCAGGGCGGCGAAGGTCAGGCCGACCTGCACCGCCGCCCCCTGCCCCGCGCCCAGCGCATTGACCGCCTTGCCCAGCAACAACGGCGCGACGACGCCCAGGAACTTGCCGGCGAACGTGAAGACCAGGGCCAGGGTCACGCGCCAGCGCAGGCCGGGCGCCTTGGAGCGCATCACCAGGCTGAACAGGTCGGCCAAGGCCTTCCAGCCGTTGGGCTTGATCTCCGCGGGCGCGACCGCGCCGGCCACGGCTCCGGATCGCGACGCCATGCCCCTCACCGGGCGCCGCCCAGCAGCTGGGTGCTCTGCACGCCGCCGCCCGGGGTCATCCAGTCGACGCGCCAGCCCACGGCCGTCAGCGTCGAGGACGCCGGTCCGCCGGTGGGCGGCACGGGCGGGCTGACATCGACAACCACCTGTTGCTCGCCGCCCTCGCCCGCCACCTGGATCGTGTGGGCGCCGGCCGCCAGTGGCTGGTCCAGCGAGATCGAGAAGCGGCCGCCCTCGTCGACCTTGCCTTCCCCGCGCGTGACGCGGTCGACGCGCACGCCCAGGCCCGCGCCCGGCGCGCCGACGCCGGAGATCATGGCCCCGCCGCTCCGGTCGTAGTCGATCGCCAGGACGCGAGGCGACGGCGAGCTCTGGCCCATCACCTCGGCCCCCGCCCCGGCGCGCAGCAGCACCGCCGCGCTGCTGGGCGCGACCATCAGATAGCCCTGGGCCTGCACGGTTCGCCCATCCATCGTCATCGACAGGCCGTAGAGCCGGGGCTCGGCGGCCAGCGGCGCCACCAGCCGCCAGGCGCCCGCCGCGTCGGCCTTGCCCACCAGCGCCTCGCCGGTCGGCGCCCCCAGCCTGACGCTGGCCAGGGGCTCGGCCCGCCCCGACAGCGTCACGGCGTCGCCCTGACGGACCGCCGACACCACGCTGGGCGGTTTCAGATAGCTGTCCAGCAACGAAACCTGCTCGGTCTTGGCGGCCGCCGGGTCGTGGCGCCAGCCCTTGTCCTCGCGGCCGCAGGCGCCCAGCGCCAGCAAGACCAGCGCCGCGACGGCGCAGGTCGACTTGAAACCGATCTCGCGAATCCTGATCATGGCGTATCCAACGGCCGACGACGCCCCGACGGCCCGTTTCTTGGCTGTTCACGTGCGGCGCGCCGCCCTTGGGTACAAGGACCGGCGCGCTGTTTATTTCCTGGAGTGGACGACGATGCCCGACCTGTCCAGCGGCCAAGCCGCCGCCGCGGAGGCCGCCAAGGCCGTCTGCGTCTATTGCGGCTCGTCGAACACGGCCGACCCGGCCTTCCTCGAGGCGGCGTTCGAGATCGGCGGCGATTTCGCCAGGGCCGGGCTGAAGCTGGTCTATGGCGGCGGCGGCGTCGGGCTGATGGGCGCCACGGCGCGGGGGGCGCATGCGGCCGGCGGCCGGGTCCTGGGCATCATCCCCGAGTTCCTGCGCGGCCGCGAGCAGCCGTTCGACGATGTCGAGACGGTGATCGTCACCTCGATGCACGAGCGCAAGATGATGATGTTCGAGCGCGCCGACGCCTTCGTCGTGCTGCCGGGCGGCATCGGCACCCTGGAGGAAATCATCGAACTGCTGTCCTGGCGCCGCCTGGACCTGCATCGCAAGCCGATCGTCTTCCACAATCCGGGCGGTTTCTGGGACCCGTTGTTCGCCCTGCTGCGGCACACCATCGACCAGGGCCTGACCCCGCCCTCCCTGGCCGACTGCTGGCGGGTGGCGGACAAGGCCGGCGACATAACGCCAGCGGTGCTGGCGTGGCTGGCGGAAACCGGGCAAGAAGACGGGACGTCAAACGTTCGTTTGTTGACTTAGTTGCGAAACGCAACCAATTGTATCCCCAGCCGACCTCCCAGTGTCGGCCTTAGGGGATAACAGGAAACAAGCATGCGTATCTTCATGACCGCGCTCGTCGCGGCCTCCGCCCTGTCCACGCTCGGTATGGCGACCAGCGCCTTCGCCGCCGAGGGCGCGGTCCTCAAGCTGAAGGCCCCCAGCAAGGCGCCTTCCCTGATCCAGGACGGCGCCATGTGGCGCTGTAACGGCGACGTCTGCGCCGCCCCCCAGGTCAAGTCGCTGCCGATCGGCCGCGCCTGCCGCAAGGTCGCCGCCGAACTCGGCGCGGTCGTCACCTTCAACTATCGCGGCGCGGACCTGGACGCCGCCGGCCTCGCCGACTGCAATACGGTCGCCAAACCGTAGGCCGACGCCTTTTCAAGATGCGAACAAGGGCGGCCCGCCAGGCGAGCCGCCCTTTTTTCTCGTCTATTTGCGGCCGGACGGCTTCGGCTCGGTGACCGGCGGCTTCGGCGATGGCCTTCCCCCGACCAGCATTCCGCCCATCAGGGCGAAGGACAGCATGGCGTGGTTCATCTTCGATACGTTCATTGGCGGCGTCTCCCAGACTTGCTTGAAAACAGACAGGCCGTTGGACCAGGAGACGCGCGCGGCTTACAGGGGCTCCCCCCTCCTAGTCGTCAGCGCGTCGAAGCAAAGCATGCGCCCACGCGGCCAGGACGCAAGACAGATCATCCGAACCCTGACGAAATCCGCACACGGACGATCTGGTTTCTCCTTTTCGCGCAAGGCCTTGCGTTACAAGGAAAAAGCCGCCCGCGACAGGCTGTCGCGGGCGGCTTGACCTTCAATCGAGGGTTGTCCGTGGACTGTGTCAGGCCGCCTTGCCGCTGACCGGGCCGAACGACAGCGATTCGTAGCGCTTCAGGTGGTGATCGACCGAGCCGAACAGCCCCTCGATGATCGAGGCGCGCTTGAAATAGTGGCCGATCGCCAGTTCGTCGGTCATGCCCATGCCGCCGTGGATCTGGATGGCGTTCTGGCCCACGAACTTGCAGGCCCGGCCGATGCGGACCTTGGCGGCCGAAACGGCCTTGGCGCGTTCGTCGTCGCTCTGGTCCAGCTTGATCGTGGCCATGTAGGTCATCGACACGGCCTGCTCGACCTCGATGAACATGTCGACCATCCGGTGCTGCAGCACCTGGAAGTTGCTGATCGCCGTGCCGAACTGCTTGCGTTGCTTGGCGTAGTCCAGCGTGCCCTCGTGCAGCTTGCGCAGCACGCCCACGGCCTCGGCGCCGACCGCGGCGGTGGCCTCGTCGATCACCTTGTCGACCAGGGGCAGGCCGCCGCCCTCTTCGCCGACCAGGGCGTCGGCCGGGATCGAGACGTTCTCGAAATAGACCTCCGAGGCGCGGCCGCCGTCCACCGTCGGATAGTCACGGGTGACGACGCCCGGCAGGCTCTTGTCGACCAGGAACACCGAGACGCCGCCGGCGTCGCGCTGGGCGCCGCCGGTGCGCGCGGTGACCACCAGGTGGCTGGCGAACGGCGCGCCGACCACCACGGCCTTGTGACCGTTCAGGACATAGCCGGAGCCTTCCTTCCTGGCCGTCGTCTTCAGGTCCCGCCAGGTGTAGCGGCCCTGCGGCTCGGCATAGGCGAAGGCGATGGTGGTCGTGCCCGCGACGATGCCCTCGATCACCGAGGCCGCGTCCGCGTAGCCCGAGTGCTTCATGAAGCCGCCGCCGATCACCACCGTGCCCAGATAGGGCTCGATCACCAGCGCCTTACCGAACTCCTCCATGATGATCATGTTGTCGATCGCGCCGCCGCCCAGGCCGCCCAGGTCTTCGCTGAACGACGCCCCCAGGATGCCCAGCTCCTCGGCGAAGGCCTTCCAGTAGTCGGCGCGCCAGCCGCTCTCGGACGCCACGATCTTGCGGCGGGCCTCGAAGTCGTACTTGTCCTGCAGGAAGCTCGCGACCGTGTCGCGGACCATCGACTGCTCTTCGGTGAAGTTGAAGTCCATCCCAGGTTTCCCGTCTTTATCTTTAATTTCCCCGGCGGCGCTTCGCCGACCTCGGGGGCGCGGTGATCGTGTTGGAGTCGCGGTCCCCTCCCCGCAGGGGGGAGGGGACCGCAAATGCTCAGGGCTTCATCAAAGTCCCAGCACCATCTTGGCGATGATGTTGCGCTGGATCTCGTTGGAACCGCCGTAGATCGAGGTCTTGCGGACGTTGAAATAGGTCGGGGCCGCGCGGTGGGCCCAGTCGGGGCCGATCGGGTGGGCGTTGTCGCCATCGTTCGGGAAGCCGCGGAAGTACGGCGCGCCATAGTGGCCGGCGGCTTCCAGCACCAGTTCGGTGATGCGCTGCTGGATCTCGGTGCCCTTGATCTTCAGCAGCGAGGATTCCGGACCGGGGCCCTTGCCCGCGGCTTCGCCGGCCAGGGTGCGCAGCTCGGTATATTCCAGGGCGGTCAGGTCGATCTCCAGGTCGGCGACCTTGCGCTTGAAGGCCGGATCCGTCAGCAGCGGCTGGCCGTCATCGCCCAGCTCGGTCGAGGCGATCTGGCGGATGCGCTCGATGCCGCGCTTGGAGCGCGCCACGCCGGCGATGCCCGAGCGTTCATGGGCCAGCAGGAACTTGGCGCAGGTCCAGCCCTTGTTCTCCTCGTAGATGCGGTTCTCGACCGGCACCTTGACGTTCTCGAGCCAGACCTCGTTGACCTCGTGCTCGCCGCCCAGGGTGATGATCGGCCGCACGGTCACGCCGGGCGA
>Ga0102590_1000444_pt1 | contig 93830 bp, 84 predicted proteins | sample AraplaMF_Col_mMF_FD_76859 | JGI IMG/M metagenome (GOLD analysis project Ga0102590, IMG submission 76859) | Arabidopsis root microbial communities from the University of North Carolina, USA - plate scrape MF_Col_mMF | ecosystem: Host-associated > Plants > Roots > Endosphere | place: USA... | reverse complement strand
TCGAACCGAGCGGTGAAGATTTCCTGCGGCACGTCGAGATGGACAGGTCCGCGTCGCCCCGTCAGCGCCTGGCGGAATGCGTCGCGGACGAGATCCGGCAGGCGGCGCCCGTCATGGACGACAGCGCTCCACTTGGTGAGCGGCTTCAGCAGCGCGTGCGTATCGAGATCCATGAACATGCCGCGGCTCGGATAGGATGCGGCCTGGTGGTTGTTCGAGGTGACGAGCAGAAGCGGCAGGTTGTTGTTGAAGGCCGTGCCGAGGCCACCGACCAAGTTGGAAGAACCCGGCCCCATCTCGCCGAGCGCCACGCAGATCCGCCCGCTGGCCGCCGCGACGGCTGCCCCCATCAGGGGACCGCATGCCTCGTGGCGCACACCGAGATAGCGGATCGACGGCTCGCGGGAAATCGCATGGAGAAGGGGGTTCAACTTGCCGCCAGCGATGCCGAAGACAAACGGAACGGCTTCCGGAACGAGCAAACGGGTCAGCGCCTCGGCGCCGGTCATCTGGACCATGATGTCACCTGTAAAAACTGGAAGCATATCCGGGGAACATCACCGTGCACCCCGGCCCTTTCGGCTCAGGGCGCGATCAGCCCGGCGGTATCGATCTTGCCGGTCAGCATGCCGCCTTCGCGCATGGCCTTGTCGAAATAGTCGAGGGCGGCCTTGCTCGGTACGATCTTGCATTCCGGCAGTTCGATCTTGTTCAGGACCTCCACCGGCAGGCGGGTATATTTGGAGACGATTTCGCGGGTTTTGCCCTGGTTGGCCGCCACATAGCCTGCCGCCTCGGCGAAGGCCGTGCGGAAGGACTTGATCGTACCGGCATTCGCCTTCGCCCATTCCCGGGTGGCGACGAAAGTCGTGTAGGGCAGGTTTTCCGGGATTTCCGACATGTAGTTGAAGGCGACCTTGCCGTTCGACTGGCTGACCGCGCGGCCGAGCGAAGGCTCGCCGGCGATGATCGCATCGATCGTGCCGCCCTTCAGGACGTCTGCCGTGTTCGGGATCGGCACCTCGATGAAGGTAACGCTCTTTTCCGGCACGTTCTTCTGCTTCAGCCACTGGCGGAAAAGAATGTCCAGCGTGCCGCCGATGCTCGGCGTGCCGACCTTCTTACCCTTGATATCCTCGGGCTTGCTGATCTCGACCCCGCCGCGCACTGCAAGGCCGACATTGGCTGCCGTGCGGGGAGCGGTGACGCCGCAGTTTGCGACGACGACGAGATCGATGCCGCTATCGACGGCTTGCAGCAGCACGGTCGGCGAGACGGCGACGATCTGGTGCGAGCCGGCCACCAGCGCCGCCACCAAGGTCTGGTTGGAGCCGGTCGGCAGGAATTCGACATTCAGGCCGTTCTTCTCGAACATGCCCTCGTCCTTCGCCACGAAGGCGGCTTCCACTTCGGCGATCGGCGGCGTGCCGACGGCGATCCTGGTCTGGGCGCAGGACGGGGCCGCTCCGGCAATGACGACACCGGCGATGAGAATTGCGCGTTTGAGCATGAATACCTCCTCCAATATGGCTCCTCAACCCATCGCGACTATTCCAACTGCGTAGATCTTCATCAATAGACAGGATGGCAGTTCAGATATAACCTGGAATGCATATCTCATCGGAACGGGAGGCGAGACGATGAACCTCCGGAAGTGGGAATATTTTTTGAAGGCCGCCGAATTCGGCAACCTTTCGCGCGTCGCCGAAAAGCTGGATATTTCGCAACCGGCGCTGAGCCGCCAGATCGCCGCGCTGGAGCAGGAAATAGGCACGGCGCTGTTCCAGCGCACCGGCCGCGGCCTGACGTTGACGCCGGCCGGCGAAATCTTCCGGGTCAGGGCCGAAGCGATCATGGAAGAGATCGAACGTGTTCCGGAAGAAGTAATGCATGCGGCCGACACGCCATCGGGCCGGCTCGCCTTCGGAGCGCCGCCGTTCATGGGGCGGGTGCTGACCGGCGAATTGGTGGCAAACTACGTCGAAGCCTTTCCGCATGTGCGACTGCGCGTGCGGGGTGCCCATTCCTTCCAGCTACGTGAGGCGATCTTCTTCCGCGACATCGATATCGGCATTCTAGCTGCGCCGCTGACCGAGCCGGACCTGCACACCGAACCCCTCCTGCAGGAACAGCTCTACCTGGTCGGACCGGCCGGCAGCGACCTGACGCCCGAGCGGCCGATCAGTCTGGACATGGTGGCCGACCGGCCGCTGATCCTGACGCCGCGTCCCGACGGCCTGCGAACCTTGATCGAAACGGAGTTCGCGCGCATCGGTCGCCGCGCAAGGGTGGCAGTGGAAACCGAATATGCGCCGATGGACGACCTCATCCGCCGCCGGGTGGGCTTTACGATCATGCCCTTCTGCGGGATGGTCAATTCACCGCTGACCAAACTTGCCTGGGCGCCGATAGAGGGACTTTCCGTCACCTGGCTGATTGCGTTGCTGCAGAATTCGGAGCGGTCGCTGGCAGCCAGGCGCTTCGTGGAAATGCTGCTGGCCTCCACGAAGGAGAACATCAGGTCGGGCCGGTGGGAAGCGACGTTTCTCGGCAAATGACTTCGGGCTCAGCCTAACCCAGGCGTAGTTGTCGCCGCCGGCCCCAGGCTATAACAGGTTCTGAAAACCGAGCTGCCTATCTGGATATCATGGATCTTGAACCGCGACTGCTTCGCTATCTGCTTGCCATAGACCGCGCAGGGTCTTTCCAGAAGGCCGCGGAGGCGCTTGGCATATCGCAGCCGGCGCTGTCTGTCAGCATCGCGCGGCTCGAAGACATCACCCGCATGCATCTCGTCGACCGCGGCCGGTTCGGCGCCATACTGACGGATACGGGCAGGATTCTGATCCGCCACGCCGAAAGCATCGAGGCCATTCTGCAGCTTGCCCAAAAGGAACTCGAAGCACGACGGCGCGGCGCCGAAGGCCCTTTGCGCGTCGGCGGAACGCCTCTTGCGACGGGCAGCATCCTCCCCAGAGTCATCGCCCACGTCCTCAAGGAGAGCGGTAGTGCTGCGGTGACAGTCACCGAAGGCACCGACGAAGAACTCATGACGCGGCTTCTTACGCATGAACTCGATCTGGTCATCTCCAATGTCGGGCAGAGGCCGACACCCGAAGGCGTGGAAGAGATTCCGCTTTTCACCGCACGCTCCGTCATCGTGGTCAGGGCGGGGCATCCGCTGGCGGGCAGGGACAAGGTTTCGCTTGTCGATCTGACCGGCTCCACCTGGGTCATGCCCCCACCGGGCGGCGCCTTCCGCAAGCAGATCGAAGCCCTGTTCACGACCAACGGTGTTCCCTTCCCCGCCAATCTCGTCGAGGCGGCACCTTTCAGTGTGCTGAAGGCGATCGTCGAGCGATCCGACGGCGTCAGCATTCTTTCGGACCAGTTTCTGCGCGACGAAATCCGGCGCGGCATACTCACCGCAATTCCGCTGGTGGAGCATATCGCCACGCGACAGTTCGCGATGCAGAAAATTGCCGGCCGGCAGCTTAATCTGCTCGGACAGCGTTTCGTCTCTGCCGCCCGGGATCTGGCCACGGAACCCGACGCGGAATGAAATGCCAGCCCACGCGCTGGCCCGGGAACCGCAAAAGCAGCCGTAATATCCATAATCTGAAATTATATGCATCGTTAATTCCATTATTTGACGAATTGAATGTTGCGACGATAGGGTTCTGCCTGGATTTCAGGAGGAGGGAGCGACATTGATTTCCAAATTGCTTCTCGCAGCGACCACCGCCACGGCACTCTGCATCGCAGCATCCGCGAGCGCACAGGAGGTGAAGGGCGAAGTGATCCACCAATGGACCTCGGCGGCCGAATCCGCCGGCGTCAAGGTTCTGGCCCAGAAATTCACCGAACTCGGCGGAACATGGGTCGACAATGCCATTTCCGGCGGCCCGAACGCCCGTTCGACGGCCGTCAACCGCGTCGTCGGCGGCAATCCGCCAGCCGCCATGCTGTTCAACACCGGCGCCCAGTTCGTGGAACTGCAGACCAACGCATTGCTGCGCGATCTGACGGCGACTGCAAAGGCTGACAATTGGCAGAACAAAATGCCGGCGGCGCTCCTGAACTCGGGTATCGTCGATGGCGAGATCTGGGCGCTTCCGATCTCCGGCAACGGCGCCAATTGGTTCTGGTTCAACAAGCCGATCCTCGACAAGATCGGCGTCGCGAAACCCAAAACCTGGGACGAGGTTTTTGCCGCGCTCGACAAGGCGAAGGCTGCTGGTCTTACACCATTCACGCCGTCCGGCGAGCCGCGCTGGCAGCGCCTGATGTTCAATGCCGTCGTTCTGGGGGTCGCGGGGCGCGATACCTATGACGCCGTCATCTACAAACGCGACGCTTCCGCCGTTCGTGGGGAGAAGTTCAAGGCCGCCGTCAAGGTCTTCGAAAAGCTCAGGGATTACGCCGATGCCGGCACCCCGGGACGTTCCTGGCCGGATTCGACCAATCTGGTGATTTCCGGCAAGGCCCTGATGACGCAGGGCGGCACCTGGCTGAACGGTGCCTTTGCGGCCGCTGGAAAGACGGCCGGCACGGATTACGAATGCGCCATCATCAACCCCGATCAGGGCATGGTGATTTCAGGTGACGTGTTCCTCTTCCCTGAACCGAAGAATGCGGCGATGACCAGGGCACAGGACCTGCTCCTCAAGGCCTTTGCTGACGTTCCGACCCAGACGGCGTTTGCAGTCGCCAACGGCACGATCCCGATCCTTAAGGGCGCAGATACGTCCAAGCTCAACCCGTGCATTGCGGAAGCATCGCGCTTCTTCAACGATCCCAAGCTGTCCACCGGCAGTGACCAGATGATGTTCACGCCGGCGATCGTCGGGGCCGTCGAAGATGCCATCACTCGCTTCTCGACCAAGGGCGGTCTGACCGCCGAGCAGTTCATCGAGGCCTATGCAAAGGGGCTCTCCGCGAGCTGATCCCAACGATCGGGGGAGCGCGTCTCGGCGCCCCCCGAATGACCAGATATTCGGAGTCTCTTTCGTGTTCGTGAGGTCGCCTTCAAGCAGCCGCCTTCAGGCGACGCTGACGCTTGTCCCCGTCGCATTCGTCGTCTTGTCCGTTTATGTGGGCGGCGTTCTGTGGGCGGCGGGAATATCCTTTACCCGGTCCTCGATGCTGCCGAACTACAGGTTCGCGGGCCTTACGCAGTATATCAACCTATTCGCGAATGCCCGCTGGCAGGTCTCGCTCGGCAACATGGTGCTGTTCGCGTCGATCTTCATTCCGGTCACCCTGCTGATCGGCTATTCGATGGCCGCGATGATCAACCGCGGCGTGCGCGGTGAAAATGCCTTGCGGACGATCTACCTCTACCCGTTCGCCATGTCCTTCATCGTCACCGGCCTCGTCTGGCGCTGGCTGCTCGATCCGAATTTCGGTATTGCCGACGTGGCGCGCAAGCTCGGTTTCGAGAATGCCTCGTTCGACTGGATCGTCAATGCGGACATGGCGATCTTCACCATCATCATCGCGGCGGTATGGCATTCGGCCGGCCTCGTCATGGTCGTCCTGCTCGCGGGCCTGCGCGGCGTCGACGACGACCTGTGGAAGGCGATCCGGATCGAAGGCATACCCGCCTGGAAGGCGCATCTCTACATCATCGTGCCGAGTATCGGTACAAGCATTGCGACAGCCTTGGTGCTGATGTCGCTCACGGTCGTGCGCCTGTTCGATGTCGTCGTCGCCATGACCGGCGGCGGTCCGGGCATCGCCACGGACGTACCGGCCAAATTCATCATCGACCACATGTTCGAACGCCAGCAGGTCGGCCTCGCCTCCGCCGCCGCCACGACGCTGCTTCTTCTCGTTCTCGCCGTCGCCGTGCCGCTTCTCATTCTCAAGAACCGCCGCAAGGGAGGCGCACGATGAACCCTGCAAACGCTCCCGCCCGCCGCAATGCGCTCGCAGCGCCGCTTTCCCGCGTGCTGGTCTATCTGCTGCTGATCGTCGTCGCGATCGTGGCGCTCCTGCCGCTCTATGTGATGATCGTCACGGCGTTCAAGTCGATGGAGGAGATCCGTTCAGGCACTCTTCTCTCCCTGCCGCGTGCTTTCGGCTTCGAGCACTGGTGGAAGGCGTGGAATTCGGCCTGCACGGGCCTGCGTTGCGAAGGTCTGAAGGTCGGTTTCGTGAATTCCTTCCTGATCACCGTTCCAAGCGTGGTGCTGGCGATCGCCGCCGGCGCGGTGACCGGTTACGCGCTGAGCTTCTGGCGGGTGCGTTTCGCCAACGTGCTGTTCACGGTCATGCTGATCGGCGGGTTCTTCCCTTACCAGGTGCTGATCTATCCGCTTGTCCGCATCACCTCGACCGTCGGCCTGTTCAATTCGCTCGCCGGCGTGATCTTCGTGCATGTCGTATTCGCGCTGCCGGTCGTGACGCTGCTGTTTCGCAACTATTTCGCGTCCATTCCGATCGATCTCTTCAAGGCCGCTCGCGTCGATGGTGCAGGTTACTGGCGGTTCTTCTTCTCCATCCTGCTGCCGATGTCGGTTCCGATGATTGCCGTAGCCGGCATCCTGCAGGTCACGTTCATCTGGAACGACTACATCGTCGGTCTCGTGTTCGGCGGCATCAACTATGCACCGATGACAGTCCAGCTCAACAATATCGTGCACTCCACCTACGGGGAACGGGAATACAACGTCGAGATGGCGGCGACGCTTCTCACCTCGATCATCCCCCTTCTCGTCTACTTCACGTCGGGCCGCTGGTTTGTTCGCGGCGTGGCATCCGGCGCCGTGAAAGGCTAATCATGACAGGCGTACAGCTTCGAAACCTCGGTATCCGCTACGGGCAGGTCGAGGTGCTGAAAGGCATTGACCTCGACATTCCCGCATCGGAATTCATCGTGCTGCTCGGCCCTTCCGGCTGCGGCAAGTCCACGCTCCTGAACGCGATCGCCGGCCTCCAGGATGTCGCCGAAGGGCAGATCCTGATCGGCGGCCACGACATGACCAATGTCGAACCGAAGAACCGCGGCATCGCCATGGTCTTCCAGTCCTATGCGCTCTATCCCCGCATGAGCGTGCGCGGCAATCTCAGCTTCGGCCTCAAGGTGGCCAAGCTTGCAAAGCCGGAGATCGAAAAGCGCGTCGCACATGTCGCGAAAATGCTGCAGATAGAGCCTTTGCTCGACCGCAAGCCAGCCGAACTGTCCGGCGGCCAGCGCCAGCGCGTCGCGATCGGCCGTGCCGTGGTGCGCGATGCAGGCGTCTTCCTGTTCGACGAGCCGCTCTCCAACCTCGACGCCCAGCTTCGTTCGGACCTGCGCGTCGAGATCAAGCGGCTTCACCAGCGTCTCAAGTCCACCATGGTCTACGTTACCCACGACCAGATCGAGGCGATGACGCTGGCCGACCGCATCGTGGTGATGAAGGACCGTATCATTCAGCAGCAGGGCACGCCCGACGAAATCTACAACAGGCCAGCGAACACGTTCGTCGCCCGCTTCGTGGGTTCGCCCGCGATGAATTTCCTGGACGGTGCGATCGGCGGCGGTCATGCGATCATCGATGGACAGGCCATCCCTATTGCCGCAGCCATCTCCGCACCGCTCTCCGACGGTCGGCCGGTGATTGTCGGCATTCGCCCCGAGGACATGACAATCCATACGGATGACAGCGGCTCCGGCCTGGCGGTCGAGATCGACGTCGTCGAGCCGATGGGTCCGGAAAAGCTCGTCTGGTGCAAGCAGGGCGATATCGGCCTTTCCGTAAAGGCGCCCTCCTCCATCAGCGTAATGCCGGGCGACCGGGTGCGGCTGCGCCTCGCAGAGGGAAAGCTTCACATCTTCGACAAGGAAACTGGAAAGCGCATCTGATGACCGGACATATTCTAAAGAAGCTTGCGGGTCATCCCTTCCATCTGGATGACGAAGGCCTTGCCTGGGTCCAGTCGACCTTCGACACATTGTCGCTGGACGAAAAGCTTGGCCAGATCGTGCTGCCGCTCTGCCGCGACCTGTCCGCTGAAAGTCTGTCCGTCGCGCTTTCGCACCATGTCGGCGGCGTCCACCGCATGCCGTCGCGTTCGGAGCAGGAACTTCGGGCAAGCGCGGAATTCCTGCAGTCGCGCACTGCGATCCCGCTGCTGATGACCTGCGACATCGAGTTTTCCGAAAAGAGCAGCGTCGCGGCTGGAACTTCCTACCCTAACCAGATGACCATCGCCGCCACGGGCGATCCCGAACAGGCCCGCCGCATGGGCGTGGTCGCGGGCAGCGAGGGCGGTTACCTCGGCTTCAACGCCTCCTGGACACCGGTTGCGGATCTCGCCGTCAATTTTCGCTCGAACGTGGTCAATACCCGCTCGTTCGGATCGGACGTCCCGACCGTCATGGCTATGACAGCTGCCTACCAGCAGGGCGCACGCTCGGCGGGATTTGCGAGCTGCGTCAAGCACTGGCCAGGCGACGGACTAGACGATCGCGACCAGCATTTCGCGACGACCCACAACACGATGTCGATGGCCGAGTGGCGCGACACGTTCGGGAAGATCTACGCCGATACCATCGCCAAGGGCGTGCAGGTGGTCATGGCCGGCCACATCACGCTTCCCGCCTATACCGCCGAGCTTGGCGCGGTGGCCCGCAGCCCCGCCCATATGCCGGCAACGCTCAATTTCGATCTTTGCACCACCCTGCTTCGGGACGAATTGGGCTTCAATGGGCTCGTCGTTTCAGACGCGTCCGGCATGGTCGGTTTCAATGCCCGGGGCGCCCGCCGTGAACTCGTGCCGCTCTGCATCGCAGCCGGTTGCGATATTCTCCTCTTTCCCGACGATCTCGACGAAGACCTTGACCATCTGAAGTCAGGCCTCCAAAACGGCTCCCTGACTCAGGCGCGTGTCGACGAGGCCGTCCTACGCGTCCTCGCCCTCAAGGCATCGCTGAAGCTGCACCGGACGGGTGGCCATCTGCCGTCCGAGGCGGATCGCTCCCGTTTTCTGGGCGGTTCCGAACATGCCGGATGGTCGAACTCGGCGGCCGAAGCCGGCATCACACTGGTCAAAGATACACAGGCGCTGCTGCCCCTTGACCCCGGCCACCACAAACGCATCCTGCTGGCGCAACTCGATAGCCGGATGAGCCCGTCCGGCCCCCTGCCACAGCTCCAGTTCGCCGACCTCATGCGCGAACGCGGCTTCGACGTGACCCTTTACAAAAAAGGCGAAGAGATCGATCCGGCCGCCCACGACATCGGCATCTATCTGATGGCCGAGGAAGGCGTGTCCGCCAAGGAAAACCTCGGACCGCACTGGGAAGACCTCCACGGTCTTTTCCCGCATTCGATGGACCGGCTCTGGGATTATCTCCCGACGCTCTATGTTTCGCTCGGCACGCCTTTCCTTCTCTACCACATGCCGGAATGCAAGACCTTCGTAAACGGCTACGCTGCGGTGCCGCCGGTCCAGAAAGCGCTGGTGGCGGCGCTGCTCGGCGACATTCCCTTCGCCGGAAAGAGCCCGGTCGATCCGACATGTGGCTTGGCCGAGGCTCTTCTTTGAGTCGCTTTTGACGGGACAATTCATCTCGTTGGGGCGATCGGCGGAGCTGGGGACGGCGGCTATCACGGCGAGCCGATTACGCTTCCCGCCACGCGAAACGGGCTGGCGACAACAGTACCGGCTGCGCCAAACACAAAGGCACCGACATCAGCGGCACTCGATCGCCGGTCGGTTTCGAAGTTGGCAAGCTGTGCACCAAACTTGGCGAGAGATGCGTAGCGGTCATGGCCCAGTCCATCCGAGCCGGGGACCGAGGTAATGTCGATGACCCGCAGCCCCCCTTTCAAGGCGGCCTCCCGGATAATGGGATCGTCGATGTCGACACGTCCTACGCGCGGTCGCTCCCCCGCTATAAAACTCGAAGCCACAAGCGCGCGGTCGTCCTTCGAAACGAGAAGAGATATAGGGGTCGTCATTCTGCCGATGTCGCTCAGTTGAGACCGGAATACATCGACATCGATATCAGGGGCGGCGAGTATGACCGTGAGCTTGTCGAGGACATCGTCGCGGTGCTGCAGTTTGAGTTGGCGTACCGTTTCCATGACCAGGAACCCGCCCATGCTGTGTCCGAAAAGAACGATGCGCTTCACCTTGCCGGGAGCCGAGAGCAATTTAACCAGGGAATCGAGCTCGCTACGCGAGTATAGGGCTGCGTCTCGGTCGGCGACATATCCGGCGACCGCCGCCGCCGAAGGCCAGGAGAACAGGATCGGAGCAGTCGGCATTTTCGCATCGGCGGCTATTTGCGCCGTCCTGAACAGGGCTTCCTGATAGCTGTAGTTGTAACCGTGCACGAAAATTCCGACCGTGCCGTCAAACTGCGCCGAACGTATCGCCTCCTGCACGAACCGATCTTTTTGAAGCTGCTTCCGTCCGGTCACCAGAAACTGTCGCTCGGGGTTCGGTTTCGATGTGGGATAGGTGATGATCGTGCTTTTTCTATTGAGAGGAACAGAAAAGGCATATTGCTCGTATGTCATGTCCTCTGCCCAGTCGCTCCCGAATTCGCCTCGCGTGGTGTCTCCTTTTCTGTTTGTCGCAGTCAAAATGGTGACCGCCTGCGAGGTGCCTTGATCTACATGAACCGGATTCAAAACATCGGGGGATGGCCTACTGGCGCAACCCGCCAGGAAAACCATGCCCACTACGATCATGATGTAGGGCTTCGTTTTTGAAAAACGCTTTGTCATGAATTCTCACTTCCGTGAAGCCAAGGGGATCGGCTGTTTCGAGGCATTCGGTCGCCCTGATGGAGATCGGCGATACAGCGCTGATATCCTGCGGTGCAAATCCACTCGTCGATACCGACTGCAACAACGGTTACGAGCACATCACCGATGCGGGCGGTGGCTGAAGACAAGATCGCGATCGCGGTTCAGCTCGCCTCTCTCCGGATCGGGGCACCGACCGCCATCAGGTGCGCCTTGCAACTCCGTGCGCTGCAATCACTGTCACGACGGTCGGATGAGATGACATAGTCTTCGCGGCGCTTATCCTTCTGTCACCGCACCGCCATCGGTTTGAACGCGTTCATCCCTGGGAATCCGGAACCATGCGACATAGAGCGCGGGCAGGAAGAGGAGCGTCAGAGCCGTGCCGACGACGATGCCCCCCATCATGGCATAGGCCATCGGACCCCAGAAGATCTCACGGGAGATCGGGATCAGCGCAAGCGTCGCGGCGGCAGCGGTCAGCATGATCGGACGCATCCGGTGCTCGGTCGCCTCGATGACCGCCCGCCATGCCGGTACGCCCTCGCTTCGAAGCGTCTCGATCTGGACGACCAGGATGACCGAGTTTCGGATCAGGATGCCGATCAGCGCAAGAACGCCAAGGATCGCGACAAAGCCCATCGGTGCATTGGAGAGAAGCAGCGCGGCGACCACGCCAATGAGCGCCGTTGGTGCGACCGCAAACACCAGGAACAGCCGGCTGAAACTCTGCAGCTGGATCATGAGGATCGTCGCCATGGCGAACAGCATCAGCGGGGCAACCGCAACGATCGGCCCCTGGGCGTCTGCGCTCGATTCCACCGAGCCGCCAATCTCCACGGTATATCCGACCGGAAGTCGCTTCTGGAATGCCTCCACCTGCGGCCGCAGCTGCTCGACGATTGTGGCGGGTTGGGTCGGGCCGACAACGGCTGCCTTGAGGGTGATGGTCGGGATCCGATCGCGGCGCCAGATGGTCGGCTGCTCAAGCTCGTAACGGAAGTTGGCGACCGCCGACAGCGGCACGGATTTTCCGTTGGATCCCGGCAATTGCAGGTTCTGCAGGGTTTCGATGGACCCGCGTTCGGACGCGGCGGCCCGGCCGATCACGTCGATCAGATAGATGTTGTCACGCACCTGCGTGGCAGAGGCCCCTTCCACGATGCTGTTCAGCACCGTTGCGATATCTTCAGAGGAAACGCCAAGTTGGCGCGCCTTGTCCTGGAGGACATCGACCTTGACCACCCTCGATGGCTCGTTCCAGTCGAAGACCATGTTGGAAAGGAGCGGATGGCTGCCGAGGATCGAGGCGAACTGCTGGGAGAGTTCGCGGAGCTTCTGGATGTCCGGCCCGCTGACACGGTATTGTACAGGCTTTCCGACCGGCGGGCCGATGTCCAGCAGCTTCACGAAGGCATCGCTTCCCGGGAAGGTCTTGGTCAGATAGTCCTGCAGCTCTGTCCGCACTTTGTCACGGACGTCCAGGCCTTTCGTGACGATGACTGTCTGACCGAACGTGACGTCAGGGGTCTGAACGTCGAAGGACAGGATGAAGCGCGGTGCGCCTTGTCCCACGTAGCTCGTCCAGTGATCAATATCCTGGTTCTTGGCCAACATCTCCTGTTCGAACTTGGCCATTTGTTGGTTGGTTTCGGCGATCGAGCCGTTCTGCGGAAGGTTCCAGTCGACGATTAATTCCACACGGTCGGATGCCGGGAAGAACTGCTGCTGCACCAGTCCCAGGCCGCCAACAGATCCACCAAACACGGCAATGGTGAGTACGATCGTGGCCCATCGCCACCGCATGGCCAATCGCAGAAGCCAGGAGAATGCCGAGGCGAAACGGCCCTTCTCCTCGTGGTGGGATTTCATGGTTTTAGGGAGGATCGACACGCCGAGAAGAGGCGTAAACAGGACCGCCACGATCCAGGATACGATGAGCGATACAGCAATGACGACAAATAGCGTGAAGGTGAACTCGCCTGCAGCACTGTTGTTCAGGCCGACGGGAATAAAGCCGGCAACGGTCACCAAAGTCCCCGTCAGCATTGGAAAGGCCGTCGAGGTGTAAACATGGGTGGCCGCTTTTCTGAGATCGTCGCCTGCCTCCAGGCGCGCGACCATCATCTCGACCGCGATCATGGCATCGTCGACGAGAAGGCCAAGGGCGATGATCAGCGCACCGAGCGAAATGCGCTGCAGCGAGATGCCGGAATACTCCATGTAGACAAACGTGATGGCGAGCACGAGCGGAATGGAGATCGCCACAACCATGCCGGCCCGAAGCCCGAGGCTGATGAAACTGATGACGAGAACAATGGCGATTGCCTCGAACAGGGCGCGCGTGAAACCCGAAACCGCCTCGTCGACGACTGCCGGCTGGTCTGATACCCGGCTGACGTCCACGCCGATGGGGAGGTCCGCCACGATCCGCTGCATCTGGACATCGAGCGCTTCACCGAACTCAAGAAGGTTGGCGCCGGCCTTCATGCCGATGGCCAATCCGATTGCCGGCTGACCGTTGAACCGGAACAGTGACGAAGGCGGGTCCACATAACCGCGCCTGATCGTGGCGACGTCCGTCAGTGGGAAGAAACGGTCGTTGACGCGCAGGTTGATCGCCTTCAGGCTCTCCTCCGATGTGAATTGGCCCCCGACGCGCAGGGCGATCCGCTCCGGTCCCGCATTGACAAAACCCGACTGTGTCACCGCGTTCTGGGCCTGAAGCGTTTGAATGACCGCTTGGCGATCGATTCCGAGAGCTGCGATCTGGCGTGTCGAGAATTCGAGATAGATGGCCTCGTCCTGCGCCCCGATTATGTCTACCTTCCCGACATTTTCGATCGTCAGCACCTTGGCGCGAGCATCCTCGACCAGATCGCGGAGTTGCCGTTGCGTCAGGCCGTCGCTGGTGAAGGCGTAGATATTGCCAAAGACATCGCCAAAGCGGTCATTAAAAAATGGTCCGACCACTCCGGTTGGAAAATCGCCCTTGATATCCCCGATCATGTTGCGAACGCGCACCCATGTGGGGTTGACGTCCCGTGCTTTGGTCGTGGGAAGCAATTCCACAAAGATGGTCGTCTGGCCGGCAACGGTTTGGCTCCGGACGTAGTCGAGATTGTCCAGCTCCTCGAGCTTCTTCTCGATCCTGTCGGTGATCTGACGCGCAACTTCTTCCGCCGGCGCGCCCGGCCACCGCGCATTGATCACCATCGTCTTGATGGTGAAGTTGGGGTCTTCCTCTCGTCCAAGATTGAGATAGGAGAACGTTCCGGCAAGAACGAAGACGAGCATGAAATACCAGACGAGCGAACGATGCTCGAGCGCCCAGTCCGAGAGGTTGAACTTCTTCACTCGCTGACCTCCTGGTCAATCCTGATGGTTTGGCCATCTTTCAATTTGTGGATCCCGGCAACAACGATGCGATCTCCAGGAGCAACGCCTTCCGTCACCTGTGCCGTACCGCCCTCGACGATCTCGCCCTCGACCTTCACCGGCCGCAGCGTCACCTTTCTGGCGGCCGTGTCGACGAACCATACGCTCGTGGCGCCATCCCTCTGCAGTAAGGCCGAAGCCGGGAGAAGAATCTGCGGTTTTGCGGAGATTATCGCCGTGGCAGTGATGACCGAGCCCAACCTGAAAGCGGTCGGCGGTGCCGTGAGTGTGATCCTGGTCCTGCTCGTGCGCGTCGCCGTCTCGGCCTCTGGAGCGATCTCCCGTACCACACCGCTTGTCCGGATCGTCGGATCAAGCTGCAGGGTCACGTCGAAGGGAGCTCCGGGCTTCAGGCGTTCAGCCGTGCCCTGGGGAACGTCGACGACGGCGTCGCGCTCGTCCGGACGCGCGATCGTCACGATAGCCTGCCCGGCGGACACGACCTGGCCGACTTCCGCGGACGTGGCGGTAACCACGCCGTCGAAATCGGCGCGCAGCTGGGTGTAGCCCAATTGCTCTTCTGCCTTGTTCAGGTTGGCCTGCGCTCTCGCAACGCTGGCGGTCGCGCTTCTTCGCCCCTGCTCGGCCTCTTCGAGCGCCGCTTCGGTTCCGGAACGGGCTTCGGTCAAGGTGCGTTGGCGTTGTTCCGTAGTGGTGGCATTGAGGAGTTGCGCTTGCGCATTCGAGAGATCTGACTGCGCGCTCCGAACCGCAAGCTCGAGCGCTAAGGGATCGACCGCCGCGACGACGTCCCCTTTTTTCACAAGATCTCCGACACCGACATTGCGAGCTATGACCCGGCCAAGTACCCGAAAGCCAAGCTCGGTTTTTATTTTCGGTTCAACCATACCGGTCAGGCGAAGCGAGGCAGCCGGTGTCTGCCGGGCGATGACGGACAGTACAGGGCGAGGAGCTTCCTGCGCGGTTTCCTCCTGTTTCTGACATGAGGCAAGGACCGTTGCGCCGAGCAGCAGAGCGGTCATTTTGATGCTGATGCTCATTTCGTGGCCCCTTTGTCGTAGGAAACGATTTCACCCGGCCTCAAAAACTTGGTCCCGTCCGAGACGACGATATCTCCCGACGATACGCCCGATTCTATCGTGAAACTGTGCGTCTCGTATCCTTTGACCTGGATCTGTCGCAGCGTGGTCTTGGACGATGTGGGATCCACCACCCAGACTGCCGGCGCCCCGCCTTTCGAGGCCATCGCCGACCAGGGGAGCTCGATCATGTCGAGGGGCTTGTATCGGAAGGACCCGGCGATAGGAGCACCGAGTGGCATGGATGTGTCTCCGTTCAGGCCGAGCTTGACCTTGATCGTCCCGGTGGAGGAATCGATCGTCGGGGAGATTTCCCGTACCCTGGCTTCAACCTTCCGGGATGGATCGGAGAGCAGATTGACTGTCACGGATGGATCGATCTCGCGTCCCAGGAAGAGTGTCTCGACGACATCGAAGACGGCATCGCGAGGACCGCTATGCGCGAGCGTGAAGATCACCTGGGCAGCCTGGGCCACCTGGCCGATCTCGACATTACGGGCGGTGATGATGCCCTCGGCATCGGCACGGAGTTCTGTAAAGGACAGCGCATCCTTCGCGGTTTCCAACTGCGCCTGCGCCGACTTGTTGCTGCCCTGCGCCGTCAGCAGGGCTTCCTGGGCCTGGTCGAGCGCGGCGCGGGTGGTGACCTGTGTCTGGAACAGGTTCCGTTGACGATCGAAGGCGAGCTGGGCCTGGGTCTGTTGCGCCTCGGTGGCCTGCAGGTTCGCGATGGCTACCTCGAGGTCGGCCCTTTGCTCTTCGGCATCGATACGGGCAAGGAGCTGCCCGGCTTTGACCGACGCTCCAACATCCACCAGGCGCTCGACGATCTTGCCGCTCACCCGGAAAGAAAGGTCGCTTCGCACGCGCGCCTGCACTTCGCCGGTGATCGTTCCGCCTTGCGCCAGCGGCTGCTTCGAGGCGACGACCACCGCTACGCGTTTGGGTGTAGTCTGCTCCGCCTCCTGTCGGTCGCTGCATGATGATAGTAAAGCGATGCCGATGAACATCGTTGAGGCAAGAATGCGTTTCATGGGATTACCCCTTGCTGTCCTTGGTCCCGTCCATATAATTGACTGACGCATTAGTCAATGAAACTTTTTTTCTTCTGGAAATCAGGGGAAGCGCATGATGGAGTGTAGTAGAGATGCCTAATCTTAGAAAGCTGACTCGCGCGGAGCAGAAGGCGCAACGGCCCGCGCAAATCCTAGAGGCCGCCTTCGAGGAATTCGTCAAGAAGGGCTACGCGGCGTCCAGGGTGGAAGACATAGCCGAGCGGATCGGCGTGACGAAGGGTACGATTTACGTATATTTCGAGACCAAGGAAAAGCTGTTTGAGTCCACGGTCGAATACATATCGGCGCCTTTTCAGGAAGCGCTCAGGGATACCCCCCGCCGCACCGGAGATCCGGTGGAAGAGCTGCGGTCTTTTCTCGAGTTTCTATTCGACCGACTGGTCGACGACAGGAAGATGCGCGAGCTTTTCAGGTTTGTCGTCGCTGAAGGTCCAAAATTCCCGGAGCTGATTGATCGCCACCATGATGTCTTCATAGAGCCCGTTATATCGAGGATAGACGAGATCCTCGAGGAAGGCGTTGCCCAGGGACGTTTCCGGGCCAAACTCGCCGAGCTTGCAAAAGTTGTTATGTCGCCTCTTGCCGGGACGCTGGTCTTCCGGTTGATTTTCGACGACCGGCGGCTGATCGACAAGCGCACCATCCTCAATACCCACCTCGAGCTGATACTGCATGGCCTGCTGAAACAATGAAGCCTCGGCTCGGCCTCCTCTTATGCGCGGTCACGGCAAAAAATCGACTGCGCGATTTAGTGCATTCCGGTCGCAGGCAGCCTATCGGAGCTCGATCGCGACCTGCGTTCCAGCAGAACCGCTTTTGAGGCTGACCTGCCCCCGATGGTTCGCGACGATCTGTTTCACCAGGCTCAGACCGAGGCCGGCGCCCCTGCTTTTCGGGGTGACGCGATAGAAGGGTTCGAAAACCAGGTCCTGATGTTCGGCCGGTATGCCGGGCCCTTCGTCGGCCACGTTGATGCGCCCGCCCGCCGAAACCGAGATGGTGATCATCCCGCGATTGCCGCCGTGGTCGATCGCGTTGCGCACCAGGTTGCTGATCGCTCTCGGCAGGGCGGAGGGGCTGCCGCGGCGTTCGAGGCTTTCCACCTCGCTTTCAAATGAGATCTGGTAACCCGCCGCAATCGCCAGGGGCGCAAGGTCGGCAACCACCGTTCGGGCGAGATCGACGAGATCGACCGCCCCGCCGACATCCGTCGCCTGGTCGTTGCGCTCAAAATCGAGGAGCTGTTCGGCCGTCTCGGCCAGGCGCGCAACGTCGCTCAACAATCGGCTGCGTTCGTGGCCCTCGGCCATTCCGTCGATCCGCGTCTGCATGATGGCGATCGGCGTGCGGAGCTCATGTGCCGCGTCGATCAGGAAGCGCTGGCGTTTCCTGAACTCGTTCTCGAGCCGCTCGAGCGTTCCGTTGAATGCGATCACCAGCGGCGCGACTTCCTTGGGAATACCCTCGACCGGCAGGCGCGCTCCGTGTTTGCGGGGTTCGATCTGCGACGCTTTGTCGGCGACATCGCTCACCCTTGCGAGCGCGCGCCGCACGATTCGGGGAACGGTAAGGAAGATCGCAGGCAGGGCCACGACGATCAAAGTAATATAAATCGGGTAAGTGCCGCCCAGAAGGGTGAGAACGGGCCAGCCTTTGTCCGCAAAACCGCCGGACAGAATGCGGACTTCCCCCACCGCAGTTTCTACGCGTTCGATCGACGCAACCTCGTTTGTACCCGCCGATCCCCGTATGTCCGCGTCCTGGAACAGGTGCGCCACAGGAGCAATCCCGGCATAGGGCGCAGGTATGGTGCCATAGGATACCGAAGCACCGTCCGTCGTGGCCGCGACATACCAAAGCCCCTTGTTCTGCATTTTAAGCGATAGCAGTTCCGGCGTATCGCGCAGTTGGAACCGTCCCCGCGGATCGCGTTTCACTGCCGTCGCCACCGCGGCACTGATTTTGTCCTCCACGAAAATGTTCGGCGACATTCTCGTGGTAGCCCATACGCAAAGCCCGATGATCACGACAGCAACCACGGCGACGATCACGAGGCTAAGCCGCCAACTCAGCCTCCACCAAAGCGACGGGTTCGACTTGTTCGCCTCGTGCATCATTCTTCCTTCAGGAGATATCCGACACCCCGGATGTTATGGACCGCGACGCCGGCACCGGCATCCAGCAGTCGTTTGCGCAGCCTGGAAATATGCGCATCGAGCGCGTTCGACTGGATCTCTTCTTCATAATTATAGACCGCCGCCTCAAGCGTCGACCGAAGGACGGTCTTGTCTTTGCGCTTGGCGAGCGCCGCCAGGACAAGAAGTTCGCGCCGGGGCAGGTCGAGCGGGGCCGATTCGACGGTCACGCTCAGATGCAGGGGATCGATCACCATACGGCCGACCGTGATCTGAAGTTCCGTCAGACCTGGCGGGCGCCGCAGAACCGCCCGCAATCGAGCCATCAGCTCGTCGACAAGAAACGGCTTGCCCAGATAATCGTCCGCGCCGACATCCAAACCCTCGACACGCTCCAAGGGCTCATTGCGGGCCGTCAGCACGATGATCGGCGTGTCGGTGCCCGACCGCCTCAGCATCGGAATGAAGCTCAGCCCTTCGCCATCAGGCAAACGCCGATCCAGCAGGATCGCATCGTAGGTGTTCTGGCGAGTCAGCTCGAAAGCGTCGGCAAGATGCATGGTGTGATCGGTGACGATGCCATGCTTGCTCAGCGCCGCCGACAGCGCGTCCGCCAGCTCCCTCTCGTCCTCAATCAACAGAAGTCTCATCGCCGCTTCGTTCTCCGGTCTCCTCCTTCTCCGCCGCGAAGATTGCGGCAGCATTACGAGGACAGGAGAGCCGGCAGGTAATGCTGCTGCAATTGTCGAAGCCTAGCAACCTGAACCATCCAGTCGCGAAATACGAGACGCCGCCCGTGGGTGGCCGTGCTTCTCATCCAGGGAATGTCGCTTATGGCTTTGAAATGGACGATGAGATTGACCCGGGCGGGGCTGCTTCTGGGAGGCGTCTATGTCGCTGTCGTGCTTATCGATCCCGCACGCGGGACGATCGATGCGAATGAGCGGGTGAAAGAGGTCGTGCAGGCGGTGGCGGCGGGTCAGATCGATAAACCGCTGGAACTGGCCTCTTCGGAGATTGCCGACATCCGGCCCACGTCCATGGCGGAGCGGCTGCGGGTCAGCGGAGACCTCGAGCCGATCAATCGTGCCGTCCTGCATGCCAAGGATGGAGGGAGGATCGTGGAGGTTCGCGCCGTTGCGGGACAGGCCGTCAAGGCGGGAGACGTGCTGGTCCGGTTCGAGACGGACGATCTCCGCTCGATCCTCGGGCAGCGTGAAGGGGATCGCGATGTCGCCATGGCGGAAATGCTGCTTGCCATGCAGTCGCTCAACCGGATCGAACAGCTCGCGGTAAAGAACATCGCAAGCCAGGAGCAGCTCGACAAGGCGCGAAGCGAGGTAACCGCCACGACGGCCAGACTGAAGAGCCTTTCGGCCCAGGCGGACATCGCGCGCACCGGCCTGCGGGACGCGGAAATCCTGGCGCCGTTCGACGGCGTGATCTCAAAGCGGGCGATCGATCCGGGCTCCCGCGTCGCCGCCGGTGCCGAGCTTTTCACCCTCGTCGATACAAGTGTTCTCGAAGCCAAAGTCCTGGTCTCGACGCGCGATGTGCCCCGCATCGCCATCGGTCAACGGGCAGAACTTCACATCGACGGGCTGGACAGGCAAACCGTTTTCGGACGCGTGGATCGTATCGGCCCCGTCGCCGATCCCGGTACACGGTTCATCCCGGTCTATATCCGGCTTTCCGACAATGACGCCCGTCTGCGGGGCGGAATGTTCGCGACCGGCTCGATCCTGATCCGGCGAAATGAAGACGCGATCGTGATCCCGGCGATCTCGCTGCGCAGGGACGAGACGGGAGACTACGTCCTCAAGCTGAAAAGAGGCCGTCTCGTTCGACAGCCCGTGACCGTCGGATCGGGCTGGGGCGGAAAGGACAGTGTCGAGATTTCCAGGGGCCTGGCTTACGGCGACACGATCGTGACCGTGCCGCTGCCTCGCCTGAAGCCGGACGTCGCCGTTACGATCCCGAAGGCGGGCTGACATGTTTCTCACGCGCATTTCCGTCAGCCATCCCGTCTTCGCCACCATGATGATGGTGGTGCTGCTCGTGCTCGGCGCCTTTTCCTACGGGCGCCTCGGCATCGACCAATTCCCGAATGTCGACGTCCCGGTTGTCGTGGTCACGACGACCTACCCGGGCGCCACGCCCGAAACCGTCGAGACTGAGGTGACCAGACCCATCGAGGAGGCACTCAATACGGTCAGCGGCCTCGATGAAATAACATCGACCTCCAACGAAGGACGGTCGGTGGTCATTGCCCAATTCAAGCTGGAGGTCGAAAGCACGACCGCGGCGCAGGATGTCCGCGACAAGATAGCGGCACTCGAGGCAGATCTTCCGGAAGATACCGACACGCCTGTCGTGGCGCGGTTCAACCCATCCGACGAGCCGATACTTTCGGTGGCGGTCAGTTCGTCCTCCCTCGGGATGCCGGAACTCACCGCTGTCGCCGACCAGCGCGTGCTGCGCCAGCTGACGGCGGTGTCCGGCGTCGGGCAGGCGACGCTGATCGGCGGTCAGAAGCGGCAGGTGGACATCAGCATCGACGAGACGCGGCTGCGTGCCCTGGGCATCGGCATTGACGAGGTCGTCAAGGCGCTGCGAACCACCAACCGGAACAGGCCAGCCGGAAGCGTCGTCAGCGGTATTTCCGAACGTACCATTCAGGTCCAGGGTCGGATTGCGGAACCGCGCGACTTTCTGGACATGATTGTCGCCCGCCGTGGCGGCGGGCCCGTCTATCTCCGCGATGTCGCCGCCGTGAAGGATGGCGCGGCAGACCCTGAAAGCCGGGCGATCTACAACGGCGAAACGGCGCTCGCCATTGCCGTCGTCAAGGTCCGGGACGCCAATACCGTGCAGGTGGTAAGCGATGTCCGCCGGCGGCTCGATCAGCTGAACGCAGAATTGAGCGCCCGGGATGTGCGGCTCCAGATCATCACGGATGCCTCCATGCCCATTCAGGAGTCGCTCGCTCAGGTGCAATCGACCCTGGTCGAGGGAGCGGCGCTGGCGGTCGTCATCGTCTTCCTGTTCCTCAACTCGTGGCGAAGCACGGTGATCACGGGGCTGACGCTTCCGATCGCCATGATCGGCACGCTCGCCGTCATCGATTTTCTCGGCTTCACGCTCAACATGCTCAGCCTGCTGGCATTGACGCTTTCGATCGGAATTCTCGTCGATGATGCGATCGTCGTGCGCGAGAACATCACGCGCCATCGTCATATGGGCAAGTCGCATCTCAGGGCGGCTCTCGACGGCACGAACGAGATCGGGCTGGCGGTGACGGCGACGACCGCCACGATCATCGCGGTCTTCCTTCCTGTCGCGTTCATGGAAGGCATGGTTGGCCGCTTCTTCTATGAGTTCGGGGTTACGGTTTCCGCTGCCGTGCTGATCTCGCTCTTCGTCGCCTTCACGCTCGACCCGATGCTCTCCAGCGTCTGGCACGATCCCGATGCGGAGCCCGATGCAAGACGCGGCCCGGTCGGACGGCTGATTGCCCGCTTCGATGCCGGGTTCGAAAGGCTCACCATGCGCTATCGAAAGATCATCCGCTGGACGCTGCGACATCGCCTGACTACACTCGTGACGACCTGCGGCATTTTCGCCGGCAGTATTCTGATGGTTCCTCTGGTGGGCATCGAATTCATCCCCGATGCGGACGAGGGGCGCTTCCAGATCCACGTGACGACGCCGGCCGGTTCCTCGCTGGATTACACCCGCACCAAGGTCGGGCAGATCGAGAAGGCGCTGCACGAGTTTCAGGAGGTCGCTTCGATCTACTCGACGATCAATACCGACAGTAGCATGGGCAAACACAAAGCCGCCATTCTCGTCAGCCTCGTGCCGCTGGAAAAACGCCAACGAACGCCTGCCGCCATCGCGGATCCGATCCGCGAGCGCCTGTCCGTCATAGCGGGCATCGAGATCGCCATCATCCAGGAGGGCCTGGGTGGCGGCGCCAGTCCGATTCAGCTCAGCGTTCTGGGAGACGACCGGGCGGTGCTGGAAAAGATCGCCGCGGATCTGATCGCCGACATGCGCCGGGTCCCCGGCCTGGTGGACGTCAATGCGACCGCCGGCGATACGAAGCCGATCCTTTCCGTTCGGCTCAAGCGTGAGCAGGCAAGCGATCTGGGTGTCGGCATCTCCGAACTGGCCGGCCTGCTCTCGCCGCTGATCGGCGGCGAAAACGTCTCCACCTGGACCGACGCAGATGGAGAAACCTACGACGTCGTCGTCCGGCTTCCACAGGACCAGCGCACAGATGCCGCCGCCATCGGGGAATTGATGCTGAAGGCTTCAGGTGACGAGGCGAGCGGCAGCCCGCATATGATCCGGCTCGATCAGGTCGCTGACATTACGGTCGTCCCGGCCGCCTCCGAAATCCGGCGTCTCGACATGTCGAGAGAGGTTCTGATCTCGGCTGCTGTCTCCGGTAGAGCCGTAGGGGATGTCACGGTCGAACTGGAGGCCATGAGTGCCAGGCAGGATCTTCCTGCGGGCTATCGCATAAAGTTCGGAGGCGATGCCGAAGACATCGCGGACGCCACAGGCAACATGTTCAGGGCGCTGATCATGGCGGTGGTCTTCATCTATGTCGTGCTGGCGTCCCAGTTCAGAAGCTTTACCCAGCCGATCGCCATCATGGCTGCGCTTCCGCTGTCGCTGGTGGGCGTGATCATTGGCCTCCTGGTGGCGGGAAGCACCATCAACATGTTCTCGATGATCGGCTTCATCATGCTGATGGGGCTCGTTACCAAGAATGGCATCCTGCTGGTCGACTTCGCCAACCGGGAGCGCCGGCGCGGCCTTTCGCTCTCCGAGGCACTGGTCAACGCGGGTGCGACCCGATTCCGCCCGATCATGATGACGACGCTTGCGATGATATTCGGCATGATCCCGCTTGCTATGGCAGCTTCCGGCGGCGGCGCGCAACGCGCTCCAATGGCACATGCGGTCATTGGCGGTCTCGTCAGTTCCACCCTTCTTACCCTGGTCGTGGTGCCCGTGATCCTGTCCTACCTGGACGGCCTGACGCGCCGGGTCTTCCCAAGTGCCGCCAAAGCATCAGAGAGGCGGGAGGATGCCGGGATCGGGGCCATCGGGCACAATTCCGGACGACCCCATTCGGGATCGAATGCCGAACACGGCGCGGGCCTGCCGACACAATGACCTGGGTTCGAGCCATTTTCCGCATCCTCGCCAGATATATCCTTTCAGCCGTCATCGTGGGCGCGCTGGTCGGAGGGCCGCTCCTCATTCTCCTGCTCAAATAGCTGGTGATATGTGCAGATATCCGGAGGTAGCGAAACCGACGCTGGCATAGCGCCGGGAAGCCGAATTCTCACCGCCGTTGGGGGTCTGGGCACAGCCACATTTCAGGAATTCAAATAGGACGCGCACTTGACGGAGTCGTCCCGCCTTTGGACTCGTCCGTGCCCGGGCCTTATTATCCGGGCGAAGCAGATTTCGATTGTCTGCGGCATGGTTACGAGAAAGCAAAGCCCAATAGGCCCGCGCCACATGTGCGGTTTTGACTGAAAAAGTTCGCCAAACCGCACCGATTGTCGACCAAAAAAAGCTGGAAAATCCGGCAAAAAACGTCGGCGCCACACCGAAACCAGATCGAGGAGCGCTTAGAGGCTTTGGGCCGGCCACCTGGCGGGCGATTTTTTCGTTTCATCCGCCCGCTCGTCCTGTTCTTCTGATCTGTCCGGCCAGAGTCGTCAACCCGTGACGGCCCCGAATATCATCCAGACGAGCGACCTTAGCCCTCCCCTCCCCGCCTCCGACTGCCGAACTAGGTGAACCTCAAACGATCCCACGAAACCCGCCCGTCGATGCTGCTCGGCCGGGGACGAAAGCAGGCTTCAATCTAAAAACTATCGCGCAACGGCCGACCGATTGTTTCGTCCTTCGCCGAGGAAGACCACCGCCCTGTCCATGAAGGACGCGTAGCGGTGTGGTGCGAATGAGCAGCGTCGTCCCCCAAGCGCGGGCAAGGGCTTTCATCCGCACGGGTGAAGACGCGCCCTCCTCCTTCGATTTCCGCCATACGCCATCGGTCCGGCTGTTCATCCATCCGCCGATCACGACGAGCGAATCCGTTGCTCTTGCCGTTCCGCCCATCGGTCGGGTTTATGAAAATCGCGAGTCTGACCAAACCATCATGAACAGACGAAACCACCCGCATGCTTGCTGGCCCTATACCGAGCGACTCGGGACGCTCCCGATCCTCTTCATGATCGAGCCTTCGATCGCAACAGCAGCCACAATGAAATTCGCGCCCCACGGCACTCCGATCGAGCGGCAGTCTGGCTGCGGATAGCCGCTTCTCGCGAACGGGTGATTACCTCTGGTCCATCCCCATAGCCAGATGGCCGTCTCGCCTTCGTGGTAACGATTGGTTAACTAGCAGCCAACGCTACCGCACGTTCTCCAATAATAACTCTCCCGTCCGTAGGCCCATCTATCGAGCATTCACGGTTCGCCCATAATTCGTCGGAGGTCGAAGATCTTACTCGCCCATGCTCGCTACACGGAATGAAGTGAGACTTTCGCTTTAAACGCCGGCGGCTCTTCAGCCTGCCGCATGCGCGACATCGCTGGCATCAGAACTGCCGGATCGAGTCAAGCACCCCAACTACCTGCCTCCGGGCCGTTTTGCTCTCAATTATTTTTTGCGCCGTGGTTTGCGTTAAAAGCTGACCGCTGCACCGACCGCCGAAATCGATGTCCCGCAAGTTAGCCCCCCCTGCCCCCAAACCGGTCGAGCCAACACCGCGATATGATAGCGCTGCCCGCTGCGTTCGTTTGGCGCATGTGTCGGCCGCTCCGGCTGGCCCACCCCTCGATCATGCGGCCGGCGGACCGTCCCGCGGAAGCGGCCGCTTGCCGGCTGCCCCGCGGACTCACCTCCGCGCAGCCATGCCTTGCCGAACCGGACGATGTGTGGAACCCACGCGCCGATCCCGTCAATCAGATCGCGCTAGGCGCCATATTGAGAAAGGGCATCAGAAACTCGAAAGGTCTCGGAACTCTGCTCCGTTCGGTGAGTGCTGACGGAACGAAGCCCTGTCACGCCAATGGATCCGCTCCAATTCCGAACCCATCGCGAAGGTCTGCGGGGAAAGCCGGAACGCCCGCCCGACTCATCCTCAGATGAACAGGGCAAGGCGCTCCTGGAGATCGCCGCCCCCCGCCCTCAAAACATCACGGTAGTCCGCGGACTACCTTATGCGAAGAGAGAAATAGACGCTGACGCGCCCGCTCCTTTGGCCCACCACATAATCACCATATCACGAGTAGTCCGCGGACTACTCGTCTCGATCGCAATCGTCCGGCTTGAGGGACAAGCGGCCGGAATTCAGAGAACAAGCACCGCTCCAAAAGCCGCGCCTCGGCAGAATTTGGGCTCAAAATGACCGTTTGGTTAAGCGTTTGTAAATCGGTAACGAATCGGCGCATAATATAACTGCGCAGTTAGAGCGCTTTCTGTAAAAATTGCGCAGTTAAACGGGAAACCCACCAATGCAGCCGAGTCTCGTTATCCACGACGATCAAGAGCATCTTCCTTCACTTCTGGCAACAGACGCGCAGGAACTGTCCTATCAGCTCCAGCAGCATCAAGCGAAAATCTTCCCGCCGCTTTCTCAAAAGACGATGCGGTTCTTTTCCCCTGCCGAAGCCGCAGGGTTCATAGGCATCGGCGAAGGTTATCTTCGCCAGGTGGCCGCCGAAGGCCACGGGCCCGATCCTCTGGCGAACGGGCGCCGCCTCTATAGCGCCGACGACATGGACCGCATCCGCCGCGTCCTCGACGAGCGGAACGGGACCCCGAAATATGTGCCGGGCCGACGAGGCGCCGACAAGCTCCAGATCGTCTCGGTCATGAATTTCAAGGGCGGATCGGGAAAGACGACCACGGCGGCCCATCTGGCGCAGTATCTGGCCTTGAGGGGCTACCGCGTCCTGGCGGTCGATCTCGATCCGCAGGCCTCTCTCTCCGCGCTTTTCGGCCATCAGCCGGAACTGGATGTCGGAGAGGGCGAGACGCTTTACGGCGCGATCCGCTATGAGGATCCCCGGCCGATCTCCGATATCGTACGGGCGACCTATACGCCCAATCTGCATCTGATCCCCGGAAATCTCGAACTGATGGAGTTCGAGCACGAGACCCCCAAGGCCATGGCATCCGGCACGGCCGAGACGATGTTCTTCGCTCGCATAGGCGAGGCGTTGACCGAGATCGAAAGCCTCTACGATGTCGTGGTGGTCGATTGCCCGCCACAGCTCGGATTCTTGACGATGTCGGCGCTTTGCGCCGCGACATCCGTATTGATCACCGTACATCCGCAAATGCTCGACGTCATGTCGATGTCCCAGTTCCTGACCATGACGAGCGAGCTCATGTCCGTAGTCGAACGGGCAGGGGGCAGGACCAGCTATGACTGGATGCGGTATCTCGTAACGCGATTTGAACCCAATGACGGACCGCAGAGCCAGATGACGGGCTTCATGCGCGCGATTTTTGGCAACCGAATGCTTCACAACGCGATGTTGAAATCAACAGCCGTTGCCGATGCCGGGGTGACCAAGCAGACGCTCTATGAAGTGGAACGGTCGCTCTTCGTGCGCGGCACTTACGATCGGGCCTGGGAATCGCTCAATCTCGTGAACGCTGAGATCGAAGCCCATATCCGTTCCACATGGGGAAGGAAGTAGTTAGATGGCCCGAAAGAACCTCATCGAGATCTCCTCTTCACCCTCGGCCCGCCTCGAGCCGGCCCCGCCGAGGGACAACCGCCCAATCGCCGGTTTCGTGCCGCAGACCCGTAACCCGGCCCCGGTTGGCGGGATCACCAAGACACTTGGCAACATCACCGAGAAAGTCGAGCGGGCGAACGATCTTGAGCGACAGCTCGCCAAGGGGCAGATCGTCGTCGAAATCGAGCCTGGCCTTATCGACGCTTCCTTCGTCGAGGATCGCCTGGAGATCGACCCGGTTCAGCTGAATGAACTGGTGGAGCAGATCCGCGAACATGGCCAGCAGGTGCCTATCCTGGTGCGCCCGCATCCGCAGACGAAAGGGCGGTATCAGGTCGCCTACGGCCATCGGCGGCTCGCGGCCGTCAAAAGGCTTGGCATCAGCGTTCGGGCTGTCGTCCGCGAACTGACAGACGACCAGCTGGTGGTCAGTCAGGGCCAGGAAAACAGCGCCCGGACCAATCTGTCCTATGTCGAGCGGGCTCTTTTTGCCCTGCGATTGGAGCAGCGCGGTTTCACCCGCGATATCATCATGGCGGCTCTCGGTGTGGACAAGGCCGCGCTTTCCAAGATGTTGATCGTGACACGGCAGGTGCCAATCACCCTGATCACAGCCATAGGAGCGGCGCCGGAGATCGGCCGCAGGCGCTGGCTGGAATTGGGTGAACGCCTCGAAAGCGTCGAGCCCGACCTCATTCTGGCGGAGTTGTCCGCGGACAACTCCCGAGAACTGTCGAGCGATGAGCGGTTTCACCGGGCGCTTGCGCTTGCCTCGAAAAGGCCTGCTGCGCCAAAAGCCCCGGCTCCGAAGGGGCAGATCTCCGGCGTTCCGGTTCAATTCAAGAAGACCGCATCCAGCGCGACCTTTGTTTTCGACAACAAGGCAGCGCCCGGTTTCGATCAGTTCGTGCAGGAGAGGCTCGAAGGCCTCTTTGCAGAATTCAAGCAAAACAAAGGAGCGTAAACCGCAAAAGAAAAAGGCCCCCAAGCGACATAGTCGTGGAAGCCCTTCTCAGATCTTAGCAAATCTAGAATCGCATTTCCTCGAATCACTGTCAAGAGTTTAGGCGCCGTTTGGGCGAGCGGATTTCTTTTGCCTTAGCGAAAGTGAAGGCAAATGAAGAGTGGATATGTGACGACGCCCTTTGGGCGGCGGGCGATGTCGCTTGGCATGTTGGCAAATCAACAGCTGGCCGGGGCGATCGAGCCTGGAACTACCCGCAACAAGTGGAAACTATTCAGAGCTGTCTGCGAGGCGCGCCCATTGCTGGGCATGACCGATCGCGCGCTGACCGTCCTCGACGCGCTTCTGACGTTTTATCCCGACGACGAGCTTTCGCAGGCAAGGGGGCTGGTCGTCTTTCCGTCGAATGCTCAGCTTTCCCTTCGGGCCCGAGGCATGACGGCCGCGACCCTGAGGCGGCACCTTGCCGTTCTCGTGAATGCCGGCCTGATCCTGCGCAAGGATAGCCCCAACGGCAAGCGTTATGCCCGCCGCGACAGGGTAGGGGAGATCGACGAAGCTTTCGGTTTCAGCCTCGCACCGCTTCTGGCTCGGGCCTGCGAGATCGAAAGTCTGGCCGCTCAGGTGATCGCTGAACGGCATCTGTTGCGCACTACCCGCGACCGGCTGACCATCTGCCGGCGTGATGTCGCCAAGCTGATTGCCGCAGCCTTCGAAGAAGCGGTCCCCGGCGATTGGGAAACGATCATGGACATGTACAGAGCGCTGGTCGGGCGGATTCCCCGTGTCGTAACCGTCCAGAACCTCTCGCCGATCCTGGAAGAGATGGCCATGCTGCGCTCGGAGATCATCAACTTGTTGGAAATGCGCGTAAAAACACAAAAAATAGACGCCAGTGAGTCCCACACTGAGCGCCACAAACAGAATTCGAATCCTAACTACAATTATGAATCTGAACCGCGTGTTGAAACGCCGCTGGTGGCTTTCCAGCCAAATCGCCTGGAATTGCCGAGCGAGCCAACCGAAGCACTTCAACCCCGGAAAACCTTCAGCAGCGAACACGCCACTACCGCAAAGCCGCTGCAATCCTTCCCGCTCGCGCTCGTCCTGCAGGCCTGCCCGCAAATCGCCGATTACGGTCCAGGCGGCAGGATCGGCAGCTGGCGCGACCTGATGGCCGCCGCTGTCGTGGTTCGAATGATGCTCGGAGTAAGCGCGTCGGCCCACGAGGAGGCGTCGATGGCGATGGGGCCGGAGAACGCCGCGACCGTCATCGCCTGCATTCTCGAAAGGGGAGGGCATATCAATTCGGCGGGCGGCTATCTTCGCGATCTGACGAGGCGAACCGTGCGAGGTGAGTTCGCGATAGGTCCGATGTTGATGGCGCTTGCGAGGGGCCGCGCTCCTGATGAGCGACAGGCAGGCTAGAAACGATGAAAGAGAAGCCAAAACTCCCATTTTTAGCGCCGACAGGGCGTGCGGTTTTGCGCATGAAATCCCTCTGAAACCGCTCGTATGGCAATGGATGATCTCGCCGGCCGTCAGGTCGTCGGAGCTTCGATCCGGTTCGTGCCCGGTCTGCGCAGATTGAAAAGGTTACCCGCCAGGATAAGTCCGGCGCCGGCGGCTGTGAAGCTGTCGATGCCCTCCGCATAGAGCAGGTAGCCCAGCAGAGCCGATAACGGGACACGAAGATAGTCCATCGGCATCACAACCGTTGCGTCGGCATGGAATAGTGCCTTGGCAATGCAGTAGTGCGCGAATGTGCCTGAAAAAGCGATGAGGAGGATCCACGGCCAGAGCGCGGGAGACGGCCAAACCCACACTCTCAAGGCTGGGACCAGGCCGACCACGGATTGGATGATGAGCATCCAGAAGATGATTTTGGTCGCGCTGTCCGAACGGGTGAGGAATTTTGTTGCGATGAAGGATATGGCGAAGACAAAGGCTGCTCCCAGCACGATGATGTGGCCGGGGTTGAGCGCTGCCGAGCCCGGCCTCAGGATCAGCATGACACCGGCGAAGCCGAACAGGATCGCAACGCCCTTGCGCCATGTCAGCCGCTCTCCCAGAAACGCCGCCGCCATCAGAGCCGCCCAGATCGGAGCGGTGAACTCGATGGCGATCACCTGCGCCATGGGGATCAGCGTGAGGCCCATCAGCCAGGCGAACTGCCCGATATAGTGGGCAAGGTTGCGGCCTATATGCGCCGGCAGAATGCCGGTCCGCATGGACTTGAAGCCGCCTTCACGATGAACGAGCGGCAGGAGCATGAAAAAGGCGATGACGGAGCGCATCTCCATCACCTGGAAGACGTCGATCTCGCGCGTCAGCGAGCGGCCCGAGACGGCCATCAGCAGGAGCAGCGCAATGGATGCCATCATCCAGGCCGCCGCCCTGATATTCGATTGAGTATTTTCCACTTGTGCCTTTTCCTCTGGACGCACAGCAGGGGATCACAGCGAGTGCGCAGCTATGCTCCGGTGCGTCATCTCCCGAACGGGGTGGATACGACGGAAGGTCCACCATTGTGAATAGTCCAATGAGCAACGAGCGCGGACACGACTGCTTCCGATTGATCTTGCCCACATCGACGGAGACCGCATCGATATCAGCCCGGACGCGAAAAACAATCAGGCCCGGGTTACCTGAGCGCGCCCCGGGGTCTGTCACTGTGAGCCGTAGAAAGACCTTTGCGCACGAACTGCGCGTTGAAGTCCTGCACCGTTCGTTGCGCATGCGAATGCGTCGGCCACCTCACATTACATCAATCTTCCCCAGGCCGGATCCCACTCAACCCCTTCGGAAAGTTCTACGAAGATCGGCCGCTGGTCCGGCCCGCGGTTCTTGTTTTCAGCCATCCGGAAGGCGGCTTCCGGCTCCATCTCCTCGCCGGGAAAAATGGCGTCGTCTTCGGTCGCGTCGGCGACCTTGCGGATGAAGCCCCGCACCTCGTCGCCGGAATGGTAAAACTTGATGATCAGGACAACGGGGGCAGGAGCCGCGCCGAGATAGCGGTAATAGGTGTTCATGGTTTTCCTCCATCGTCAGAGCTGTCTACCTGACGCCCGGCGCGTAGAAAGGTTCCTCACGCCGGAACACCGCTGACGACGATGTCGGATCAGCTTCTTTTGCCGGTCGGCCGATGCGGCGTCCTGTTCCAGAAGAATGGTTTTGAACGCAACTCGATCACCGCCCGCCGGGCGGCGACCGACGTCATCATCCAGTAGAGCGGCACGCCGATCCAGCGCCAGCCGATCATCCGTCTTTCATGCTCGATCATCGGTCCGACCCCCATGCCCAGGAAGATCAGGTAACTTCCGAGGATGTTGATTGTGTCGATGATGAAGAGCGAGAGCACGCCGGCCGGAATCCCTTCCGACGGCGCTTCCAGCATGGAATAGGTGCCGACCGCCATGAAGCTGATGATCAGCGGATGCAGGAGCGAAGAGACGAGCATGCCACCGATCATCAAATGGAAGACAAAGAAGGCCGGAAAACCGATCTCGTCGAGGAGCCGGCGCGGATCCCGCATCAGCACCAGCCAGGTCTGCAGCCAGCCTTTATGTCAGTTATCCAGCAAGGCATACGTTTGTCTAATAGGGAAGGACTAAGGCACATATAATCAATGCTTTAAGCGCCAAAAATTGCCTGGAAGCTCTGCGCATTGACCGCGTTTATCCAGTGAAATCCATAGGAAATGTTGCTATATGGTTGCTACTCGAAGACATACTGGTGGCGAAGAAACCATGAAGAAGGCTTTGACAGCATTAACGATCGCCGCGCTGAAACCGGCAGCTAAGGCTTATTATGTTGGGGATTCTAAGCAAGATGGGCTTCGCCTCCGCGTTGCGCCTGACGGAAAGCTCACTTGGAATGTCACAGTCCGGGTCAAACATGGGGCGCTGCTAAGCACGTCCCTTGGCCGGTGTGACCATGAATGTTGGTTTCCACGCGGAACTGAGCCGGTGGGGGTGCGGATAAAAAGTTGGACTGCTTTATAAGTTCAGGCCAAGACTTCTGCGATACTCGATGGGACTGAGTGATCCCAATGATAATTTGATGCGCTTTTCATTGTACCATCGGATGTAGGCATCAACCTCGCGGACAAACTGCTCGATCGTGATGGTTCTCCAGTCGCCAGGATAAAACAGTTCCGTTTTCAACCGACCGAAGAAGCCTTCGCACGCGGCGTTATCCTGTGAACAGCCCTTGCGAGACATCGAACGTAGCAGCTTCGCATCGCTAATCCGCGGAGCCAGCCGGGCCAGCGATAATGCGCTCCACGATCAGAGTGGACGGTCGTCCTGCCTTCGCCGTCGGTAACGGTCTCGATGGCGGCGTCCAGCATCGTGTTGACCAGCCCCGCATCCGGTTGCGTTCCAATTGACCAACTGATCACCATGCCATCGAAGCAATCTATGATGGGCGACAGGTACACCTTTCCAGCTGGAATTTGGAATTCGGTGATGTCTGTGAGCCATTTCTCGTTCGGTGTTTTCGCTCTGAAGTCCCGGTTGATCAGGTTCTCCGGCGCAGGACTGATTTCTCCCATATACGAGCCAAAACGCCGTCGCCGCGGTCTGGCGACCACCAAACTCTCCTGCTTCATCAATCGCTGCACAACCTTTTCCGAGATTGTTACGCTCTGCCTGGCCAGTGACGCCTGCAGTCTGCGGTAGCCGTAGCAGCGATGGTTGCTTTCGAAGATTTCCGTCAGGCTGCGGCGGATGGCGACATACTTGTCATCCAGATTCACTCGGGTGCGGTGGTAGAAGTACGAGCTCCGCGCAATCCCCACCTGCAAAAGCAGTTCTGGCAATCGATAGGTATCTTTGAGGGCGTCAATCAGCTGTGTCTTTTCCCGATTACTCAGGAGTTGCAGATCGACGCCCAGGCCTTTTTTTAGCAATTCATTGGCCTTCTTCAGCAGATCATGTTCAAGCTGCAATTGTCGGACATCGCGCTGGAGGGCTTCAAGCTGTCGCTCGAGTTCTTCGCGCTCCGGCGCTGGCGCAGAAGTGTTGCGGCGTTTCATGGATGAGGCAGCCTCTTGACCGAGTAACTCATTCCTCCAAGCGTACAACGTCGGCCGGCATACACCTAGCCGCTCGGCTATTTGCTGGGCACTTTCCTCTCCACTGCAAAGATCAAGAACCGCGACTTGTTTCAAAGCGTCGGGATAGGCCGGACGCCAGGATCGACCAACCATCGAAGTTCTCGCCTCCGGAAACGCCTCTCGAACCCATGCGGTCAAAGTTCCACGACCCGGATAGCCCAACGCTCTCATCGTCGCAGAGATACAGCGATCGTGAGTGCGGTAGTGCTTAAGCGCCGTCTGCTTCTGGGCCTCAGTAAACTTCGGCGCGCGAGCCACACAACGAACGCGTAGGTCTTGATGCTGCTGGTACTCGCGATACCAGTTGCGCAGCGCATTCTTGGTCGGATAACCCAACTGGCGGATCGTCGCCTTAACCCGCTTGCCGAGCTTGATATACAGCTCGACCGCGCGAATTCTGTCAGCATGGGAATACATGAACTACCTCCTGGTGGTCCAAGTTTTAGTCCGCATCCCCTTATGCGCCTAACCGGCTCAGTTCCGCGCGGAAACCAACAGTGGCGACCAACAATGCGTAGTATCACCCGTGCCGCCTTGATCGTGATCAGCCTTCTGGCGGGAGCGGGAAGTTCTCGCAGCGAAGACCTCTCCTATTTCACAGGAAGCGTGTGGGGGGTGTCGCTGCACCTTCCTACGACGGGAAAAGCCGATCCCGACGACAGGCCGCATTGCACGCTGGGAACTCAAACGTGGCCGAACAGGGGGCTGAACATCGTCTATGTTCTGACGAGCGCCGACTATATCGAGCCATGGCTGCACGTCTATTCGGAGAACTGGGAACTCCCAATTGGGAAGAAGACCGACGTCAATCTCATCACTATTGCCGGACCTTTGAACTGTCGGCAGAAAGCGCAACCTCGCTGACTGGTTCGACTGATCCAAAGGTTGTCGGCAAGGAAAAATCCTTCAACCTCGAAGTGGCGCTGTCCTACATGCTGGATTCACGCCGAACAGGCATCAGCACGCGGATTAAGTTCGCCGGGAATGAGCCGGAATGGTATATTCCGCCGATGGGCCAGCTCGAAACGTATCAGGTCAACGCGAAGCTGAACCGTTGTATAGCCGACCTTCGTGCCAAGGCGGCTGATTTCTTCAGGCGTGACAGCGGCGGCAAGCATGGCGACAGAACTTCGCCATTTAGGCAATAGTGCTCGTTCTGTGACATGCGGCATGGTCCCGCGAATCCCTGACCTCCGCACTGGTTTCCAATGTTCCTTAAGGAGCAGGGATGGCCCCAGTCTCCAAGCCTCCCTGTGCACCGGGCCCAATATTGCAGCCTGAACCCTGAAGTCTGCTGGGATAAATACGCTCCTGAATCGCGGCACCTTTGAATTGGAACCAGCAGCGTCGCCGCCCTGATCAGATTTAATTTTCGGAGGGAACCGATTCGCGCGATGGCCATTGAATTGTCGTCGCGAGGGCAAATCCCCCGTCCCCCTCGAAACGATCGTTCGTTCCCCGCGAACACGCTCTCGCGACGCCCTTCCCTCCGATGCGCCAATCCGTCACAGTTAATTAGCTTCTCCTTATGGAAAAAGGGGCCTATACCCGCCCCCGCGATGCGCTGCTGGACACTCTCCTATTCACGCGCCCGCCGCCCGGCGCAGGGATCACATTAGGTCTGTGCCGGGCTCCTCTGGGATTTCAACCACACGACCGATCTCATGGAGGTAGCCGATGATCTCGTCCTTGAGGTGGTCACGTTCGCCAAATGCTGAGGAAACAAGTTCGATCCGGCGGTAAGCTTCTTTGTCAGTCGGATCGACCGGCTCTGCGAGGACATATCCAATATTTCCGATGGCCTGAATGTTGCTTCCGGCCTCGATCATGGCGATGACAAATGCTGATACTTCGTCTTTGGTCATGATTGCAGTTGAGCAGATTCGGTAATTGGCGCAACTAGCAGATTCGGTGGGGAAACTCTTGCTCGCCCACCGGGGGACACGGACGCCCGAGAATCTAGGGTTTCATTCAGGCGCAGCTCCGATGACACTCGATTGATTGAGCAAGGTGGCGATGGCCGTGAGCAGTTGAGCCTCGACGAATGGCTTCTGAACAAGAATGCTGCCCGGCACTCCATGGGCGGTCCAGAGGTGGGCGCTGTCACCGCTCATATAGATAACGGGGATAGCCGAAACTAATTCGCGGGCTCGTCGTCCAACGTCCCAGCCACTGAGGCCGGAACCTATACGAATGTCAGTGACAAGAGCGGAGACAGATCCAGCGTCGCGTTCCAATAATGCGAAGGCATCTTCGCCGTTGTCCACCGTCACAACCTTGAACCCGGCACCTGACAACATTTCTTCCACCGCTAGCAGCACGAGCGGGTCGTCTTCCGTGAGAAGAATTAAGGGAGCGTCGGATGGCTGGGTCACTGTCAATCCTATAGATGTTCAGCTCTCATACCGGTTGTCCCGCAGGCGGACCAGAACGCGCAACTACCTACGTAGTTCCACCCAAATCGGCGGGCATCCCGGCTGCGCTTCTTGACTCCGCCGCACATGCTGTCAGGTTCCCGAACATGAGCAAGCCCGAACATCGCTTCGACCTCCGCAAGGACGGCGAATTCACGTGGGAGATATTCGACACCACGACCGGACGAACTGTGGTTGTCGAGGGTAAGCCCTATTGCGATCTGCCGCTCGACAGCGCCGATACCCTCGTCGACTTCATGAATTCGGTGAGTATGGTGCCGGATGGGGATACGTTGCATTGAGCTCCATTACCGACTTAGTGCGGAAATAATTCGGGCGGCGAACTTTGCCGAGGAGATCAGTGACCTAGAGAGACAGCGTCTGCACGATGAAGGGGACAGCTTATCCTCCAACTTAATTGCCACTGATATCGAGATCGGCTTCCTCCGCCGCTCGGAGGAACGCGGCCCGCGCTTCCGCTACTGGGCGGCTACCTCTCATCACGTCGAGGAAGATCTCGCTAGCTCGAAGAAACTCTTCTCCGGAATTCACGGGCCAAGAGGAACTCAGGATGTCTGAAGCCTGCTCAGTGCTGCTGACTTTGTGCGGTAGGCCATTTTCATCTTCGTAGACCACCGGTCGACGCCAACGTTTAGGGTCTAACATTCTTCATCTCCGCTATCGGTGCCAGACAACGTCCAGCATCCAGATGCATTCCCCATTCCTTTCCGCAGCTTGGGTGAGGTCCCGGTGGGTTGGCGATGAGTGGCGGGACGTCGAATTGCGATCCGATGCTCGACCTCATCGAGCTTTTATTCGCGCTTCAAATCGAGTTCGGTGGTTACGATCTGCTCTCCAGAACTAGGATCCTTGTCTACGGTCTTGATACGCAGGCCGGTTTCGCCGACCTTTTGAATTAACATGGTGGCCTTGCGGTCCCCGTAGATCTCATTGGCCCACGTCACGTCGAGGTTGATCGTGTTGCCGTCGCGACTTCCCGCGAGGGTGGAAGGCTTACCCGACACCCCCACATAAGTACCCGAATAGGAATTGCCGGACGTATTGACCTTGGCTTTGAAGCCCCGCGTAACGACAACAAGGGCGCGGCATGACCCATCCATGGAAAAGCTCGATGCATCAGCCTCGGACTTCATATTGCAGGACACGCTGACGTTCTCACCGCCGAGCTTTCGGAGCACCTTGCCGCTGCCCGTCCAGTTACCTTCGATAGACTTCAGGAAATCTTCCTCGGTGGCCAACGCGCCGACGGGAATAAGCGAAGCTGCGGTCAAGGCCGCAATTGAGAACATACGCATCGTGAGTTTCCTCGTTTCTGATGCCAAAACCGTCCTATGTGGCGATGGTTCCGCTTGGCTGTTCACTGGTATCGAAGCTGCCGACCCGTCTTGCGTACCGTGCGCGTCGATTTGGCAACCCCCGTTCTGGGTTGGGTCTCGTCGCAGAACCAACTGGAGCGCCGGGCGTTTTTATGATGTCGCGAGGGCGAATCCCCCGTCCCCCTTCAGAATCGTTCGATTCTTTCTCGAACACGCTCTCGCGACGCCCTTCCCTTCGATGCGCCAATCCGCCACAGTTAATTAGCTCGCCCTCATTGATGTCGGAGGCCATACCGTCCGCGCGTTGCGTTGCTGGATACTCTCCTATCCATGCGCCCCGCCGCCCGGCGCAGTAATCACACGAGGCCTGTGTCGGGCTCCTCTTGGATCTCGACCACCCGCCCTATCTCATGAAGGTAAGCGATGATGTCATCCTTGAGGGGGCCTCGCTCGCCAAACGCCTCTGAGAGAAACTCAATCCGGGCGTAAGCTTCTGCGTTATCGCGATCGACTGGCTCGGCGAGGACATAACCGATCTTTCCGACGGCCTGGATATTGCTTCCGGCCTCAATCATCGCTTCGACGAATGCTCGCACTTCATCCTTGGTCATGTCCGCAGTTGAGCACATTTCGTGCGCGGCCTAACTGACAGAATTGGTAGCGCGCGTTCAGCGTCGCTGATACGCCTCCACTGTAAGCGGTGTTCTCCACGCATTGACCAAATGCTCGATAGGCGTTCCCCATAATCACTGCTGCCACATCGATGGCAAGAATGCGCCAACACCGGACATTACGCGGCTGCCGCAAAACGCCCTATTCTGGGACGTTGCAGAAATCAGGAAAAAATGTCGCTTTAATTGGGAGACTTGCGGCAGATTCGCTATTTCGCTTCGGGCCGACCTAAGTTAAATATTCTTTGTAGGCACCGTCCTGCTGATTCAAACAACAAAGCGCGTCATATCGACCAGCACGGCCTGGAGAGGGATCGCGACTTTGCAATCAGAGGCTACGCGATGAACGATATCGCCGGTCACGGTGTCCGTTTTGGACGAATTGCCGCCACGCTCCCCGTAAGGGATATGGGCAAGTCCCATGATTTTTATACGAAAGTTCTTGGATTCCAGAAGATTTTTGAGAACGGTAATCCCGTCGGCTTCATGATCCTCAAGCGCGACGAGGGTGAATTGCACTTGACCCTACAGCCAAGCCACAAAGCTGCGGATTTCAATATTGCCCACCTGATGGTGGATGACGTCGATGCGCTTCACGCTATTTGCAAGCTACATGGGGCGAGGATCATTAAAAGCCTTCAGGACAAGGACTACGGCCTGCGAGCTTTCGTATTCGAGGACCCGGACGGGAATCGTATCGATGTAGGCCAGGTGATCTAAGGCTTTCCCGAAGCCGGGCGGAATGGCGTCTGTCCGGCTTTGCTTGTGGCCGTTGGTGATAGCGGTGAGTGTACTCGTCAGATAGGCCAAGGGATCGACGGCATTGAGTTTGCAGGTTTATGTTGAACCATCGGCTCAAAGGGAGCCTCAGCTCAATTTACATAGCGGCCATGTCATCCAACAGGTTTTGCGACAGCTCGCTGATCGCCACCTCTGCTTCCTCCAGCGTCCAGCCGACGCTTTCGGCGCGTTTTGCAAGACCCGCCAACACCGGTGCCAGATTGCCGCCGGCCGCGTCAGTGATGTCATCAGGCTTAAGCCCCTTGGCCAATTCCAGAAAGACCTCCTCAAGAGCTTCCTGGCAGCCGATATCCCTGTCGAGATAAGATCCGGCCTGCCGCGGTTTGTTCAATATCAACATAGTGTTCCTCATCTCACGCCGCGGTCCCCTCCAGGGCGACGGGCACGGCAGCATTCGCCGGCACGGCGCGCGGCCTGTCAACATGGGTGGCGGCCTGTTTGGCAAGATGCCGCTCAAGGACGACGAGAATCTCGCCATCGACCGTCTGGTCGAATTTTCGGGCAAAGAGATTGGTGCTTGCCTTGAGGTCGGCAGCGTCAGTGTGCTGATAAGTTCTGGGGCGCAGCTTGATGTCACCATCGGCAATCCAGTCGATCATCCGCAAATCGTCGCTGATAATCTCGCTTTCGATCGCGCAATTCATCATCACCGTCTGGAAGAACCCTCGTCGGCGATCAGCGTGTTTTCGTAAAATACCTTGTAGCGGTCCACGCTCGGGTCGCCGCAGACAAACTCGCAGAACGCCCTCGTGACGATCATCCACTGATTGCCGATATAGGGTGTGGCATCAGTCAGAAAGGGCCGCGAACGAGCCGTCCGCTGGATGCTCTGGTCCAGTTCTATGACATATTCGCTGACGCGATGCATCGTGTCCGGGCGATCCATATCCTGATTGAGGACCTTGATGAATTCGCGGTCCGCGTTGACCTCGAGAAACGCCATGATTTGCTTTTGAGGCTGCAGCGGGAAATCTTGGCCGCTGAGGTTTATGAAGTGGCTCCACTCACCCATTTCCAGCAGGCGTTCCATGCCGCGCAGCTCTGCATCTACCAGACTGTAGCCGCCCCAGATGGCCTTCTCGCTTCTGATCATATCCGCGTTTGAATAGGGACGCAGGAAGTCCCGGATTTCGGTTTCGAGATCGGCCCCCGAGTTCTTGTCAACATGCACGACGTAATGGTTCTGGGCGTTATAGATCGCCCTGAACAGGCGCTTGAATTGGTCGGGATAGCGGTGAACGAGGATCAAATAGCCAATCATGCGTTGACCCCGCCAGATACGGGCATTTCAAGGCGTGGAAGGAAATAGGACATCATCGCATCGATCCTTTCAGAATCGCGTCGGGCAGCGAACAGCAAAGCTGATCGGCCGACAGGTCCTTTGGTTCGGGAGTATGCGCGCAAGCGCGTAAAACTGGAGGCACAGGATACCACCAGACATAAATATCTATGTCGCCTCAGGGGTATGAAGGGCTCCGACAGATCGGAGCCCTATGTCGCAAATACCTGCGAGCTTCCCGAAGGAAGACTACATCATGCCGCCCATGCCGCCCATGTCAGGCATGCCGCCGCCGGCAGCATCCTTCTTCGGCAGATCGGCAATCATGGCTTCTGTGGTCACCAGTAGGCCTGCAACCGAGGCAGCGTTCTGCAGGGCGGTACGCACGACCTTGACCGGATCGACGATACCCATGGCGATCATGTCGCCATACTCGCCGGTCTGAGCGTTATAACCGAAATTATCGGTGTTGCTTTCGAGGATCTTCCCGACCACGATGGAGCCTTCGTCACCGGCATTTTCAGCGATCTGGCGAACCAGCGACTGCAGGGCCTTGCGGATGATGCTGACGCCGGCATTCTGGTCGTCATTCTCGCCCTTGATGTCGAGGACGATAGAGGAGCGCAGCAGGGCCGTGCCGCCGCCCGGTACGATGCCTTCCTGAACGGCAGCGCGCGTCGCGTTGAGAGCGTCGTCGATGCGGTCCTTCTTTTCCTTGACTTCGACTTCCGTCGAACCGCCGACGCGGATCACGGCAACGCCGCCAGCGAGCTTGGCAAGGCGTTCCTGCAGCTTTTCGCGGTCGTAGTCGGAGGTGGTTTCTTCGATCTGAGCCTTGATCTGACCAACGCGGCCTTCGATGTCGGACTTGGCGCCGGCACCATCGACAACAGTGGTATTTTCCTTTGTGATGGACACCTTCTTAGCACGGCCGAGCATTTCAAGCGTGACGTTTTCAAGCTTGATGCCGAGGTCTTCGGAAATCACGGTGCCGCCGGTCAGGATGGCGAGGTCCTCAAGCATGGCCTTGCGGCGGTCGCCGAAACCCGGAGCCTTGACGGCAGCGATCTTGAGGCCGCCACGCAGCTTGTTGACGACGAGCGTTGCAAGAGCTTCGCCTTCGACGTCTTCGGAAATGATCAGCAGCGGCTTGCCGGTCTGGACGACAGCTTCGAGGATAGGCAGCATCGCCTGCAGGTTCGACAGCTTCTTCTCGTGTAACAGCACGTAGGCATCTTCCAGTTCAGCCACCATCTTTTCGGCGTTGGTGACGAAATAGGGGCTGAGGTAGCCACGATCGAACTGCATGCCTTCGACGACTTCGAGTTCGGTTTCGGCGGTCTTGGCTTCCTCGACGGTGATCACACCCTCGTTGCCGACCTTTTGCATCGCGTCAGCGATGTACTGGCCTATTTCCTTCTCGCCATTGGCAGAGATGGTGCCCACCTGAGCGATCTCTTCCGATGTGTTGATCTTCTTGGCCTTGGCCAGCAGGTCCTTGACGACCGCGGTAACGGCAAGATCGATGCCGCGCTTCAGGTCCATCGGGTTCATGCCGGCAGCAACGGCCTTGCCGCCTTCGCGAACGATGGCTTGGGCGAGAACGGTCGCGGTTGTGGTGCCGTCGCCTGCGACGTCGTTGGTCTTCGAAGCGACTTCGCGGACCATCTGGGCGCCCATGTTCTCGAACTTGTCGTCCAGTTCGATTTCCTTGGCCACAGCGACGCCGTCCTTAGTGATGCGCGGCGACCCATTGGACTTGTCGATCACGACGTTGCGGCCCTTGGGGCCGAGTGTGACCTTCACGGCGTCAGCGAGAATATCGACGCCGCGCAGCAGCTTTTCGCGTGCATCACGGCCGAATTTGATTTGTTTGGCAGACATGGGAAAACTCCCGGGCTGATCGCCCAATGGTCGTCATGAGAAGAAATAGAAGAAGCGACTGATGATCAGGCGATAACGCCCATGACATCAGCTTCCTTCATGATCAGCAGGTCTTCACCGTTGAACTTGATCTCGGTGCCGGACCATTTGCCGAACAGGATGCGGTCGCCGGCCTTGACATCAAGAGGCACAAGCTTGCCGCTCTCATCGCGCGCGCCGGCTCCGACGGCGACGATTTCGCCTTCCTGCGGCTTTTCCTTGGCTGTGTCCGGAATGATGATTCCGCCCTTGGTCTTGGCTTCAGCCTCGATACGGCGCACAACGACGCGGTCGTGCAACGGCCGGAAAATGGTATTAATCATTTTGGGGTTCCTCAACGGGATCGCGGCCGAATGGCCAGTCCCGATAATTCAACTTAGCAGTCTTTCGCCGAGAGTGCCAGCGTCATTCGTGCTTTGGTGGCGCTCGCAGCGGCCGAACTGACGCACCACCCGGCTCCTGCCCACATATTAGACTATCGGGTGTTTTGGCGCGCTTGGTCATTGGAGTTGGACGCGCGACCGCAAAACGATGGCGCGACCAGTCGCCGACCAGATGAGAGTGGGCTGGCTCGAAAAGTCGGTAGGGTCCTGGGACGCCCCACTTTGGGAAACGTCCTAGGCGACGCCGACCGTCTCCCCAACCTTCCGATTGTGTTGCTAATTGATGGGAAAGAGCGCGTGGTGTTATCTCCGGCCGTGCGCCGGGAGGAGAAACGCCATGGCATGGAAGCGACTGACGACCTACAAACCGGGCGTTCGATGGAGCACGCCCGTTGTTGTGCGGATCGGATACGGTTCGTCCGAATTGATCGAGAATGCTGCGGACGCGCTGGAACTCCTTGAAAGACGTTGGCCGCATGAGCGCGACAAACACTATCTGGCCGCGAAGCAAGCGTGTGAGGCTGCGCTCTTCCATAGTCGTTCGAGCTCTATAGCTCGCGAAGCGTTTATAGCCGCAGCCATTGAGGCATATGTTCTTGCATAAGGGCGCCGGGTTTAGCTGGTAACGCCGGGGTATAACCCTCAAGTGACACGCTCGCTGACATGGCCCTCGTCGTAACATCTGGGTTGACGGCACCTATTTGTGACAGGTTAGCCTCGTGCCTAAAGCTTGAGGTTACACATGGCTCGCATCGGTTACGCCCGCGTAAGCACAGCTGACCAGGATCTACAGATCGAAGTTGACCGCCTCCGACTTGAGGGGTGCGGCATCATACGGTCGGAGAAGGTCTCAGGAGGCAGCCGCGATGGTCGCAGCGAACTAGCGACAGTGATCGCATTTCTACGTGAGGGCGACGAGCTCGTTGTTACCCGGCTTGATCGGCTGGGCCGCGATACGCGCGACGTGCTCAACATCGTGCATGAATGCCAGCAGCGCGGGTCATTCGTGACCGTCCTCGATCCTCACGTTTCGACACGCGGCGAGATGGGACACGTGATACTGACCGTCTTGGGCATGGTGGCGCAAATGGAGAGGCGCTTTTTAAAAGAACGACAACAGGAAGGAATTGCCAGAGCCAGAGCTGCAGGCGTTTACCAAGGTGGCAAAACTCGGTTTGACCGGCATTGCGCAGCGCGTCCGTACGGAAATGATTGGAGGTACCGCCGAGCGGCAGCGGCATTTCCCGGCGGGCCAGCATCGGCAGCAGCCCGCGGAAGAGGCCGGAATATTCGAGCGAGAAGAGCGCGCTGATCCAGGAGTCACGGGCATTGGTGATGATCAGCGGTGCCTGCAGGCAGGCGAGCTCAGGCGGCGAGGCACGAAAGCGCGCATGCGCTTCGCGCAATTGCAGCGGATGCGGCCTGTCCTCGGCATCGTAGACAGCCAGAAATTCACCGCGGGCGGCAGCCAGCGCATAGGTGAGCGCCTTCGGCTTGGTGCGCGGTGCGGCGGGCGGCACTTCGACAATCTCGAAATGTCGGGCAGGCTTCAGAGCCTTCAGTGCGGCGATCGTTTCCTGATCGTCCGCCTCGCAGACGAGCTTGATGTCGAGCAGGGAGGGCGGCCAGTCGAGCCGCACGAGGCTGGCGATCAGCTGCTCCGCCACTGCCGCTTCGCGGTAGAGCGCCACCATCACCGTATAGCAGGGAAGTCCATCCTTTGGAGGCTGAAGCGCCGCCGGGCCGGGACCTGCGAATTGCTGTCGGGTAAAGGCGGCGAAACGCAGCCCGAGCGACGCGAAATAGATCAGCGACAGGAGAATATGCAGGACGAGCAGCGTCTCGACGGGCATGACGATCAGTGCCGAGACGAGGGCGGCAAACCAGAGCCCGGCATAAAATCCCTGGTTGCCGGAAAGCACGATGCGGGCCGAAAAAGCAGGGTGACGGTCGAACAGTCCGCCGATCGTCTCGCGCACGCGTCGCATCCCCCGGTCTGCCAGACTGCCCGGCGGATCGCGGAAGGGGTCGTGATCGCAAGGCCCTGTCCGAGCTGCGGCATGGTGGAAAGGCTTGCCCGGAGATCGGAAAGCCTTGTCGCTTCGGGCACGATCGCCACTTGTGGCGGCAGGAAGCGGTGGTTGATCCGGATCTGGATCGGACGCTGCAACTGGCTATCCAGCCCTGGCATGTCGTTGATCGAGGCCGGATCGATCTCAGCCATGAAGGGCAGGCGAAGGTAGCGAGCCATCGCTCCATAATAGGCTACCTCGTCGATCTGGCCGCAGTGAAGCAGCTCGCTTTCGATGCTGGTGCCGTTGCGCCGCGACCTCTCGGAGAGCGTAGCAAGCAGCGGTTTCGAGAAGCCCAGCGCGGCAAGGGCTGCGAATTCGGGATCCTCGGCAGCGGCGCCAGGATCTGCCGACGGTTTTCCGAACGAGGCTGGCTTGACCGGCGCTTCGCCTTGCACCGACAGCGCCGCTGGCGGATATTCCCCTAAGCGCATGATTCTGCTACACCGCCCGCAAGCGAACGCCCCAACCTGTCCCGATCTGGATCATAGAGATGCATCCCATGATTGCATCCCCGAAAATCAAGGGGTTTCTCAACCTTCTGCAGCTTTGCCTTGTGGCAGGGGGGATTTTTTCCGCCGCCCTGCCAGCCCAGGCCGGGGAAGGCAGCAGCCCGCTGCCGCTGATGTTCGATGCCAAGGAGCGGCTTGCCCGCCCGGATCTCTCCACCATTGTCCGGGTGCGGATCCTGACCAGCGTCGATTTCCCGCCGTTCAATTTCGCCGACCAGACCGGCCGGCTTGCAGGCTTCAATGTCGATCTTGCGCGCGAGATTTGCGCCGAACTGAAGATCGAGGCAAAGTGCCAGATCCAGGCACTGCCCTTCGGCGAACTGGAAAAAGCCCTTGAAGGCGGTGCCGGCGAGGCGGTGATGGCCGGCATCGCGGCCACGCCGGAGCGGCGTCAGCGGTTCACCTTCTCACGACCCTATCTCGGCGTGCCGGCCCGTTTTGTCCGCAACCTCAAGGCCAGGATCGACGGTGATACGGCGGCAGCACTTTCCGGAAAGCCGGTCGGCGTCGTCAGGGGCACCGCCCACGAACTGATGCTGAAGGCGTTTTTCCCGAAGGTCGCCGCCACGCCCTTCGACACCTACGAGGGGATGCTGGAGGCGCTAAAGACGGGCAAGGTGGATGCCGTCTTTTCCGACGGGCTGAGGCTGCCCTTCTGGGTCGCAGGCGAAAGCTCGGCAAAATGCTGCGCGCTCTTCGACGGCCCTTATCTGTCCGAAAAATTCCTCGGCGAAGGTCTTTCGGTTATGCTTCGCAAGAACGATCCGCTCCTGACAGCGGCCTTCGACCAGGCGCTGAGCGTCCTGTCGCGCAACGGCCGCCTGCAGGATATCTACCTGCGCTATTTTCCGAACGGGCTTTATTGATCGGCTGCAGGTAGGAGCAATTTCCTACCCGCGCTCACTGGCTCGCCCAGATGATCCGCGCGATCCATTCCACGTCGGAAAGATCGAAGGTTCGGTTCGGGTGGTCGGGATTGAGCGACAGGAGTTCGACCGTCCGGGCGCTCTGGCGGGCGAGCACTTTTGCCATCACCTCGCCTTCCCTGGTCTTGAGAACCACGCGGTCGCCGCGGCGCACCTGCGCGCCGGGCTCGACGATCAGCACGTCGCCGTCGCGGTAGAGCGGCATCATCGATTCGCCCTGGACTTCCAGCGCATAGACGCCGGCCTTGCGGGAAGGATCGACCGGGAATTCCACAACGTCCCAGCCCTGGCCTGCCGGAAAGCCGCCATCGTCGAAAAAGCCGCCGGCCCCGGCCTGCGCGAACCCGAGCAGCGGGATGGAGCCGCTCTGCGGCGGGAAATTGCCTTCGGGCATCGAGGAGCGGCCGGGAACCGCCGGCAGGTAGCTCATGAACTGGTCGATCGTCGCGCCCGTCGCTTCCAGCACCTTGGCGATCGATTCGGTCGACGGCCAGCGCAACCGCCCGTCCGGGCCGAGCCGTTTCGACTTGTTGAACGAGGTGGGGTCGAGCCCGGCGCGCCGCGCCAGCCCGGAAGGCGTCAGCTGGTGGCGTTGGGCGAGCGTATCGATCGCGCTCCAGATCGTATCATGTGACAGCATCGTCGTCCGTACCCGTGACCGGTGCGCGAGACAAAGCCGGACAAGCCAGCGCTCTGCGAACCTCTCGATCAGAACCCCTCCCGATCGGACTTTTGTCGACCGGATTTTTGAACGCTCCGTCCCGGCGGTTGCCAGCTCGCGCGCACGCCCCGGATTTTACCGGAACCGCAGCCTCGCGTAAAGGGATTGAGAGGAATAAAATCCTGTTCCCGTGGCGGCCCGTATCAGGCCACCAGCGCCATGTTGATCTTGCCGAGCTTGATCACCGCCTGGGTGCGGCTATCGACGTTGAGCTTGAGGAGGATGGCCGAGACATGCGCCTTGATGGTCGCCTCGGAGACGCCGAGCTCATAGGCGATCTGCTTGTTGAGCAGCCCCTCGCCGAGCATGGAGAGCACACGGTTCTGCTGGGGGGTGAGCGTCCGCAGCCGCTCGATGATCTCGGTGAGGCCCGGATCTTCTTCCGGTCCCGCCAGATCGCCCTTCGGCGCCCAGATGTCGCCCTCCAGCACCGCCTGGATGCCGGCGCGGATATCGTCGAGCCCGGAGGATTTGGAGATGAAGCCGGAGGCACCGAGTTCCAGCGCGCGGCGGATGGTGGCGCAATCGTCGCTCGCCGAGACGATGACGATCGGCAGGCCGGAAAATTCGGCCCTGAGCGACATCAGGCCGGAAAAGCCGCTGACGCCCGGCATCGAAAGGTCGAGCAGCATCAGGTCGGTATCGGGATTGTTTTCGGCCGCCCGCCGCGCCGCGTCGAAATCGCCGGCCTCGATGATGACGAGCTGTTCGGCAATGCCGCGCACCGAATGGCTGAGCGCGCCGCGAAACAGAGGGTGGTCGTCTGCGATGATGATCGTGAGTGTCTGCATTTCCACGCCCCCTCCCAAGAGCATAGTCGTGCTTTGAATCTTAGGAAGTTGTAAACCTCTCGCAGACCCGAAACAAGTGCGGGAAATCACGTACGATTGGGTTGTGGTTTATTGGCCTCCCGTTCGTCCGCGAATTCGCCGACGATCGCCATGAAGCGCCGCATGAACTTCTCCATGATCGACAGCGAACGGTCGACCTCCGCATCGCTCGGCAGCGCCTTCAAGGCGTCCGGCGGCGTGTGGCTGAGCCGCTCCTCGAGTGCGGTGACGCGTTTCGCCAGCCGGTCGAGTTCCTGTTCGTAGGCTGCCCTTTCGTCGGGCTGCATGCGGCAAGTGAGCGTGCCGTTCTCGTCGCGGCAGAGCGTCATCGCGCCGGTTTCGGTATCGAGCCGGACGATGCCGGTTTCGGTGCGCTGAAGCTGGAACCGGTTGGTCTGCGGTTGCTGCGCCGAGGCGGCGAGCGGCAAGAGCAGCGTGCAAGTCGTCAATGCGAGCGTTCTCATGTTGTGGTCCTCCTGCTGTAACGGTGGACAAGCGCCGGGCTTTGCGGCAAACGGTCGGAGAATAGCAGGTCCCCGAGAGTTGATGATGACGGATATAGTGTACAAGATCGTGCCGGAAACGCTCTGGCGTCAGGCGAAGCAAAAAGGTGTCTTCGAAGGCGCCGAAATCGACCTGAAGGACGGCTATATCCATTTCTCGACCGGCGCCCAGGCAAAGGAAACCGCCAGGCTGTATTTTGCCGGCATGGCCGGTTTGATGCTGATCGCGGTCAATGCACCGCAGCTCGGCGAGGCGCTGAAATATGAACCTTCGCGCGGCGGCGATCTTTTCCCGCATCTCTACGATACGCTGCGGATATCCTCGGTGCTCTGGGAAATGCCGCTTTTGATCGGCGCCGATGGCCTGCACGCGTTCCCGGAGAAGATGCCATGATCGGCCCCTTTGCCGGGCTTGCCTCGCGCAGCCTTTTCGTTTTCGATCCGGAAACCGCCCACGGCCTGTCGATCGCCGCTCTGAAGACCGGCCTCGTGCCGGCCTGCCGGCTGCCCGCCGATCCACGGCTTGCCCAGACGGTTGCCGGCATTCGCTTTGCGAATCCGATCGGGCTTGCCGCCGGTTACGACAAGAATGCCGAAGTGCCCGATGCAATGCTGAAGCTTGGCTTCGGCTTTACCGAGATCGGCACCGTCACTCCAAAGCCCCAGGCGGGCAACGACAAGCCGCGCATCTTCCGCCTTGTGGAGGATCGCGGCGTCGTCAACCGGCTCGGTTTCAACAACGAGGGCCATGAGGCCGCCTTTGTGCGCCTGACCGCGCGGCGCAATGCGTCCGGCATCGTCGGCGTCAATATCGGCGCCAACAAGGATACGGCCGACCGTGTCGCCGACTATGTCGCCGGCATTCGTAAATTCTATGCGCTCGCCACCTATTTCACGGTCAACATCTCCTCGCCCAATACGCCGGGCCTGCGCGACCTGCAGGCGCGCGACAGCCTGAAGGCGCTGCTCGAAGCGGTGCTCGCCGCCCGTGCCGAAGAGGCGCTGCGCCACGGCCGCACCGTGCCGGTCTTCCTGAAGATCGCTCCCGATCTCACCGAGGAGAGCCTCGACGATATCGCGGCCGAGGCGACCGCCCATCCGCTCGACGGCCTGATCGTCTCCAACACCACGCTTTCCCGCGACGGGCTGAAGGACCAGGTCCGGGCGAAGGAGGCGGGCGGCTTGTCCGGCGCGCCGCTCTTCAGGCGCTCGACCGCCATTCTCGCCAAGGTTCGCAAGCGTGTCGGCCCGGACCTGCCGGTGATCGGGGTCGGCGGTGTTTCGAGCGCGGCCGACGCGCTCGAAAAAATCCGCGCCGGTGCCGATCTCGTGCAGCTTTATTCCTGCATGGTCTATGAAGGTCCCGGCCTGCCGGCCACGATCGTCAAGGGCCTGTCGGGCCTTCTCGACCGGGAAAAGGTTTCCTCCATCCGTGAGCTGCGCGATACCCGCCTCGATCAATGGGCCGAGACGAAGCTCTGACGCGCCTTGCGCGGCACCATCGCCGCCAGGAAGAAGCCGCGCATCAGGAGGAACAGGTTGAGCGACAGCCAGAGCCCGTGATTGCCCATCACCGGCACGAGCACCGCAAGCCCGACGCAATAACCGGCAAATGAGATGAGCATCATGTTGCGCATCTCGCGAGACCAGGTGGCGCCGATGAACACGCCGTCCATCTGGAAGGCGAGCGCCCCGGTGAGCCCTGTCACGGCCGCCCAGCCGAGATAGGTATAGGCTGCCTGACGGACGTCTTCCGAGGTGGTCAGAAGCTCGATGATCGGCTGGCCGAAGGCGATGAAGAACAGCCCGACCGCCCCCGCCATCACGAAGGACCACAGGCCGGTCAGCTTGAGCGCCCGGTCGAAGGACGGCCGGTATCGCGCCCCGACCGCCCGGCCGGCGAGCTGTTCGGCCGCGCCTGCAAGTCCGTCGAGGAAAAAGGCCGACAGCATGAAGATATTCATCAGCACGGCATTGGCGGCCAGCGTCACCGCCCCGAAACTCGAACCGACGCGGGTGAGCACCGCAAAGGCGCCGTTCAATATCAGCGAGCGGATCAGGATATCGGCATTGAGCTGGAAGAGCTGCCGCAGCTTGGCGGTATCGAAGATGTCCTCCCGCGTCGGCCTGTAGGCGGCGGAAAACTGCCGGCCGATAATGACGAGGCCGATCACCACGGCGGTCACTTCCGCCGCAGCCGTCGCCCAGGCGACCCCTGCCACGCCCCAGCCGAGCACGAGGCCGAACAGGATGGCGAGCACGATATTGGTGCCGTTGAGGATGATCTGCAGCATGAGGCCCAGCATGCCCTGGCCGCGCCCGAGCACGAAGCCGAGAATTGCGAAATTGGCGAAGGTCGCCGGGCTCGTCAGCACCCGGATCCCGAAATATTGCCGCGTCACGCCGGCGACGGCGGGATCGCTGGTCATCAGGTCCGGCGCGAACCGGAGGATCAGCGGCGAGAGCGACAGCATGATCACCCCGAGGCCGATCGCGCTCAGGAATGCCCGCCAGAAAACCGCCTGCTGCTCGCGCCGGTCTCCTCGGCCGAAGGCCTGTGCCACCAATCCGGTGGTCGAGGTGCGGAAAAAGCTGAGACTGCCATAAATGAGATCGAAGAGGATGGCGCCGATCGCCAGCCCGGCCAGCGCTTCCGCCTTGCCGAGTTGCCCGACCACCGCGGTATCGGTCAGCCCCAGCAGAGGCGTCGTGAGAAATCCGAGCGTCATCGGGATGGCGATGCCGAGCACCAGCCGGTGCGTCACGTCGAACGGCCTGACCGCCTCAGTCTCGCGATGGCGCCCCGCTTCCCCGCTTTCCATCGTCAGCCGGAGAGAACCATGGCCCAATAGGGCCGGGCGCCGGCCGAGGTTCGCGCCATGGCGACGCCGAGCCCCTTATAGGATCCGAGCATGTTTTCGAGATGTTTCGGCGAATCGATCCAGGCCTGTACTGCCGCCACGACCGTATCCTGTCCGCTGGCGATGTTTTCAGCCGCCGGCAACGCCACGTCGCTGCTCTTCATCCGGGCGCCGAAATCGTCGCCGAAGCCGATCAGGTGCTTCATCTCGTTGGCCTTGGCCATGCGAACGGCCTGGCGGGCCGCCGCCTTGCGGGCCGGCATGTCGAGCGTAAGCGCCGCGAGGCCGCGGCTTTGGCGCAGTTTGTTGACCATGGGAAGCGCGGCCTGGGTCTCGTCCTCGGCGCCTGCCGTCGGCGTCAGCACGGCCGTGGTGGAGCAGCCGGCCAGCACCAGCGCCATGCCGGAAAAGACGAGAAGGTTCCGCCGCGTGGGTTTGATCAGCGAAGTCATGTCAGCGGCGATAGCTTATGAGGCGCAGGAGGACGAAGATCGGGATGACGATGATCGCGCCGAGCACGAGGTAGTTGCCGACCCGGCCAAGCGCCCGGAAGCCGTTATACCAGAGGTCCAGGAACCAGTAGCGGATCTCGCTAACGATATTGTCCGGCGTGAAGCCGAAGAACGCCAGCACGAAACCCACCACCAGGCACACCACGATCAGCTTGACGATCGTGCGACCCGGTGTATCGCCCAGGAACCTGTTGACCCCGTCCGCCATCCTTGTCCTTCTCCGAATTGCTTGAAAGGCATAACCGCGGCTCTGTCGCGCCGCAAGCGTCTCCCCTCAGATAGAACTTGAGTTTTTTTGTGGCTTCGGCAAAGAACCACCACCTTCGAGGACCTTGCATGACACCCAAGCTCGTTTCAACAGGCCAATTTTCGTCCGGCGATGCCACCGCCGACCGCCGCGCCGATTACGCCCGCATGCTGGCGGAAGGCGCGGATTTTTCAGCCGCCGCGGAGCTGATCGAACAGGCGCTCGAACTGGTGCCCGGCTGGGCAGCGGGCTGGTTCCGGCTCGGAGAATATCGCGAAAAGGCCGGCCTCGGCACCGCGATAAAGGCCTATCGGCAGGCTCTGGCCCTGCAGCCGGACGACGTCTTCGGCGCCCGCCTGAAGCTTGCATTGCTGGGTGCGGAGGAAACGCCCGCCCAGCCGCCGAGCCGTTATGTCGAAGGCCTGTTCGATGACTATGCCGACCGTTTTGATAGGGCGCTCGTCGAAAAACTCGGTTATTCCGTGCCCGCCAAGCTGGCCGCCCTGGTCTCGCCGCACGGACCTTTCCGAAATACGGTCGACCTCGGCTGCGGCACCGGCCTGTTCGGCGCCGAAATCCGGGGCAGGACCGAGCGTCTCGAAGGTTTCGACCTGTCGACCAACATGCTGGCCAAGGCGCAGGCCAAAGGCCTCTACGATCATCTCGGCCAGTCTGACCTCAGCCTCGCGCGGGATGCCTCCGGCCTGTTCGGCGAACTTCCGCTCCATCGCGGCGATCTGGTTTCCGCTGCCGACGTGCTGATGTATCTGGGCTCGCTCGAAACCGTCTTCCCGCTGGTGCAGGACCTGCTTTCACCCGGCGGCTTTTTCGCATTCTCGATGGAAGATGCGGGCGAGGGGGAGGTTTTCGGGCTCAGGGATTCCCTGCGTTACGCCCATTCGGAAGCCTATATCCGGGCGTTGCTTTCCCGCTTCGGCTTCGATCTCGTGAAGGTCGAAAACACCGTCATTCGCATGGATGCCGGGAAACCTGTTCACGGCATTCTGTTTCTGTCGCGAAAGCCCGGCTGAACCTGCCGTTTCTTGCTTTTTCATGCGCAGGCCGCCGATGGCTTGAAGCCCCTTGCCGATGGTTTTATTGCAGTGCAATATCATCGCAGATCTAAGGGGTTCGAATTGGCTGAACAGCAGAGGCGCGGTCTCGGATTTTACAGCGCCGATCCGTCGCAGCATACGCTGCTGGAGGACGCGCAGGGCCTTTTTATCGGCGCCATGGTGTCGGCCCTCGGCTTCTATTTCCTCAATCGGGTCGGGCTTCTGACTGGCGGCACCGCCGGCGTCGCCTTCCTGCTGCACTATGCGTTCGGGATTTCGTTCGGCCTGTTGTTCTTCATCGTCAACCTGCCGTTCTACTACCTGTCGTTCAGGCGTCTCGGCTGGGCTTTTTCGCTGAAGACCTTCATCGCCATCGCGCTGGTCTCGGTCATCACCGAGGTGGAGAGCCGCTTCTTCCTGATCCAGTACCTGCACCCGTTCTGGGCGGCGCTTCTCGGCGGTCTCGTGCTCGGTTACGGCCTGCTCGGGCTTTATCGCCACCGGGCCTCGCTCGGCGGCGTCGGCATCCTGGCGATCTATATTCAGGAACGTTTCGGCGTGCAGGCGGGTCTCATCCAGCTCGCCTTCGATCTCTGCGTCATGCTCTGCGCTTTCGCGGTCGTTTCGCCCGTCACCGTCGCATGGTCGGTGCTGGGCGCCGTCGTGCTGAACCTCGTGCTGACCATCAATCACCGCTCCGACCGGTATATCGTCGCGCGGTGATCGAGGGCGCAGGCCGAGGCGGGTTCAGGCGGCCTTGGTGGCCGGCTTGTCGACCGGATGCTGGTTGCGGAAGCCGACGGCGAGCCGGTTCCAGGTATTGATGGCGCCGAGAGCGACGGTGATCTTGACCATCTCCTCTTCGGTGAAATGCGCCTTCAGCGCGTCGAAGGCGCTGTCCGGAATGCCGGTATCGGCGATGCGCGTGACGGCATCGACCCAGCCGAGCAGGGCGCGTTCCTTGTCGTCATAGACCGGCGATTCCCACCAGACGCACATCATGTTGATCCATTGTTCCGAAAGGCCGTCATGCCGTGATTCCTTCACATGCATGTCGACGCAATAGGCGCAGCCGTTGATCTGCGACGCGCGCAGCTTGATGAGGTGGATGAAGCGGCGCTCCAGGCCGGAAGCCTGAACGTAGTTTTCGAGCGCGGTCACGGCCTTGATGGCTTCCGGGGCGGCTTTCATCATGTTGAGACGGGGATGCATGGTCTTCTCCTTGGGTTGTCAGCCGTTCCGGCTGGTTCTGCGTTCGTTGAGTTCGAGGAAGGCACAGCCGCGGGCGGCGATGCCGCCGTCGTCGGTTGCGCCGAGGTCCGCCAGGATGTCGGCGATCGTCACCCGGGCGAGTTCGGCGCGATAGGCCTTTTCGGCCTTGAGCATCGCGGCGTTGATACCGCATGGCTTGGTGAAGTAGCGGCCGGGCAGCGGGTTCGGCCCGCGCTGGCGGATTTCGGCGCAGCGGAAGGCAGGCTGAGGTCCTTCGACGGCGAGCACGATATCGAGGAGCGTGATCTCCGCCGGCTTTTTCGCCAGCCGATATCCGCCTTTCGGGCCCGGCACCGTTTCCACCAGTCCGGCGCCGGACAACGCCTGGAGATGTTTCAGCAGGTAGCTCGTCGATACGCCGTGGAATTCCGCCAGCGCCGCTGCCGACAGCACGCCGCCTTCCGAAAGGCTGGAAAGCATGCTGACGCTGTGGATTGCCTGTTCGACGCCGTCGCCGAGTTTCATGGGTCACCTCCTAATCGTGGATAAAACTTATCTATGATTGTCGCGAGCGTCAAGCCCCTTCTTTTTCGCCCGCTTTCTCTTAACTTAACGGCGTGGATATCGTCGAAACCCATTCCTCCGGCCGTGACGCCGCGCTTCTGCCCCGGCCGTTCCAGAAATGGTTCGCGGAGAAGGGCTGGCAGCCGCGCGCCCATCAGCTGGAATTGCTGTCGCGCTCCACATCGGGCGAAAACATGCTGCTGATCGCGCCGACCGGCGCGGGCAAGACGCTTGCGGGATTCCTGCCCTCGCTGACCGATCTCACCCGCCGCGGCAAGATCCCGCCGGGCTCCGCCTTCACCGGCATCCACACGCTCTACATTTCGCCGCTGAAGGCGCTCGCTGTCGATATCGAGCGCAACCTGATGAAGCCGGTCTCCGAGATGGGCCTCGACATCTCGATCGAGAACCGCACCGGCGACACGCCCCAGGCCAAGCGACAGCGCCAGAAGCTCAATCCGCCCGACATCCTGCTGACCACTCCCGAACAGGTGGCCCTGCTGCTCGCCAACAAGGAGGCCGAACGTTTCTTCAAGGACCTGAAATACGTGGTCCTCGACGAGCTGCATTCGCTGGTCACCTCCAAGCGCGGCCATCTCCTGTCGCTCGGCCTTGCCCGTATCCGCCGGCATGCGCCGCACATGCGCACCATCGGCCTGTCGGCCACCGTGTCGGATCCGATGGACCTGCAGCGCTGGCTGGTTCCGCAGAACGCCCCGGAAGGCGAAGACCCGGTCCCGCCCGCCGGTCTCGTGCATGTCACGGGCGGTGCCCCACCCGACATCACCATCATGCGCACCGAGGACCGTATTCCCTGGTCCGGCCATGTCTCCACCTATGCGATCCCGGAGGTCTACGAGGAGATCAAGCGTCACAAGACGACGCTGATCTTCGTCAATACGCGCTTCCAGGCCGAACTGCTGTTCCAGACGCTGTGGACCATCAACGAGGACAACCTGCCGATCGCCCTGCATCACGGCTCGCTCGATGCCGGCCAGCGCCGCAAGGTCGAGGCCGCCATGGCTGCCAACAAGCTCCGGGCGGTCGTCGCCACCTCGACGCTCGATCTCGGCATGGACTGGGGCGATGTCGATCTGGTCGTGCATGTCGGCGCGCCGAAAGGCGCTTCGCGGCTCGCCCAGCGCATCGGCCGCTCCAACCACCGCATGGACGAGCCGTCCAAGGCGATCCTGGTGCCGGCCAACCGTTTCGAGGTGATGGAATGCCAGGCGGCGCTCGACGCCAATTATCTCGGCGCCCAGGATACGCCCCCGGTCGGCGAGGGGGCGCTCGACGTGCTCGCCCAGCACGTGCTCGGCATGGCCTGCGCCGAACCCTTCGATCCGGTCGAGCTCTATGACGAGATCACCTCGGCCTCGCCCTATGCAAATCTCTCCTGGGAAATGTTCGAGCGCGTCGTCGATTTCGTCGCGACCGGCGGTTATGCGCTGCGCTCCTACGAGCGTTACGCCAAGATCCGCAAGACCAAGGAAGGCCGCTGGCGGGTCTCCAACCCGGCCGTCGCCCAGCAATATCGCCTGAACCTCGGCACGATCGTCGAGGCGACCGAGCTCAATGTCCGGCTGGTCAAGCGCAATGCCCAAGGGCCGGCAAAGGGCACGGTCGGCCGCGGTGGCATGTCTCTCGGCAAGGTCGAGGAATATTTCCTCGAACAGCTCGTGCAGGGCGACACTTTCCTGTTCGCCGGCAAGGTCCTTCGGTTCGAGGGCATCCGCGAGAACGAATGCCTCGTCTCGAACGCCTTTTCGCTCGATCCGAAAATCCCGGCCTATGCCGGCGGGAAATTCCCGCTCTCGACCTATCTTGCCGACCAGGTGCGCGGCATGCTCGCCGATCCCGACCGCTGGGGCGTCCTGCCGGATCAGGTGCGCGACTGGCTGAACATCCAGCTCGAACGCTCCATGCTGCCGAAGAAGGACGAGCTGCTGATCGAGACTTTTCCGCGCGGCAAGCGGTTCTTCATGATCGCCTATTGTTTCGAGGGCAGGCTCGCGCACCAGACGCTCGGCATGCTGCTCACCCGCCGGCTGGAGCGCGCAGGCAGCCACCCCCTCGGCTTTGTCGCCACCGATTATTCGCTCGCCGTCTGGGGTCTCAACGATATCGGCGCGATGATCCGCACCGGTCGCCTGAGCCTCTCGGACCTCTTCGACGAGGACATGCTCGGCGACGATCTCGAGGCCTGGCTTGATGAATCCTATATGCTCAAGCGCACCTTCCGCAATTGCGCCGTGATCTCCGGCCTGATCGAGCGCCGCCATCCCGGCAAGGAAAAGACCGGAAGGCAGGTCACCGTCTCCACCGATCTCATCTACGACGTGCTGCGCAGCCACGAGCCGGACCACATCCTGCTGGAGGCGACGCGGCGGGATGCGGCATCCGGTCTTTTGGATCTTGCCCGATTAGGCGATATGCTGGCGCGAATCAGGGGGCATATCACCCACCGTGATCTCGACCGCGTTTCGCCGCTCGCCGTTCCCATCATGCTGGAGATCGGCAAGGAGCCGGTGCCGGGCGAAGCCCATGACGCGGTGCTGCAGGAAGCCGCCGACGAACTGATCGCGGAGGCTCTCGGCTGATGCGGTACGCTGGACTGGAAGATATTGAATTGATGCACCGCCTCGCCTTGGCGCGAACGATTTCAGGGGAAAAGGCCGCAACCGGTGCGGAAGAGATCGTCGTGAACGGTGTGCTGGCCGTCTGCGATCCGCTAGGCGGCCTCTACCTGCCGGAAACCGGCATGCTCGTCGTCTCGGACCTGCATCTGGAAAAAGGCGCTGCCTTCGCCCGTCGTGGCATGATGCTGCCGCCCTACGATACGATCGCGACGCTCAATATCCTGTCGGCCGTCATCACTCGCTACGACCCGAAAGTGGTCGTTTCGCTCGGCGACAATTTCCATGATCGCAAGGGTTCGGAACATCTGCCCGCCGACCTGCGCTCGCTGATCGCGACGATGGCGCGCGGCCGCGACTGGATCTGGATCAACGGCAATCACGATCCGGACGGCACGGTGGATCTGCCGGGCACCTGTACCGACGAACTCTTTTATGGCGACCTCGTCTTCCGCCACGAGCCTAGCCTGATTTCCGGTAAAGGCGAGATCGCCGGCCATCTTCATCCGTCAGCGACCGTCCGGCGCCGCGAAAAATCGGTCCGCCGTCCCTGCTTTGCCAGCGACGGCACCCGCCTCCTCATGCCGGCCTTCGGCGTACTCGCGGGCGGCCTCGACCTGCGCCACCGGGCCATGCACGGCCTGTTCGACCGCGAGGCCTTGGTCGCGCACCTTCTCGGCCGCGACCGTATTTATTCCGTCCGTTACGCCAATCTGATCGGCTGATTGATCATAAAGACGCGCTGCAGCGCCTGGACTGTTCTCATCGCTCGATCGAGTGCATCAGGCGCGTGGCCGAGCGCCATGTGCTCACTTTCGATCTCCATGAGAAAGTCCGCGACCTGATTTTGTGGCCGCCCGGCGCGCAACATTCTGCGCGCCTGCAAGAGATAGCAGTCATATTCATCGGCCGCGCCCTCCGGTGGCCCGGTGCCAGTATTGAGGCTGATCGGGTCCCATATGGACCAGCCGATGTCCCGCAGTTCCGCCAGTTCGTTGCTCATCGATGCTTTAAAGCGCACTCGCGGGTGGGAGGCAATGCTTCACCGATAGACCAGCACCGGCGTCTTGGAATGGGCCAGCACCTTCATCGTCACGCTGCCGAGCATGAACGCCTTGAATCCCGAGCGGCCGTGCGATGCCATGGCGATGACGTCGCAATTGTAGGTGCCGGCGGTCTCGATGATGGTGGTGGCCGGATCGATGCTCCCGAGCTTCACCGTTTCGCAGGCGACCAGCCGCTGTTTCGCCGCTTCCTTCGCGTCGGCGAGGATGCCGTCGGCCGCCTCGTTGTTCTGGCGGTTATATTCCGCATAGGCGATTTCCATGCCGCTCGGGTTGAGCGTGAACACCTGCAGCGGTTCCATCACCACCAGAACCGTGGCTTCCGCGCCGATTTCATGCGCGAAATCGAGCGCCTTTTCGAGTGCGCTGGTCGAAAGCGGCGAGCCGTCGGTCGGAATGAGAACGTGTTTGAACATCTTTGCCTCCTTTTAACCTCGCGACATCATTGGCGATCACACGCCGCCGCTCATTGATCCAGCGCAAGCCGCAAGGCAGGGCGTCTAGAGCGGCAGCACGTGCGCCGGCCAGGGATTGATGCCGTCCCGCAGCCAGCTGACGCTGTCGCGCCAAAAACCTTCCCTGTGCCGGGAGTGGAACAGGCTGAAATGCCCGATCTCCGGCAGGCCATAGTCTTCCGGCTCCAGAAGAACCTGCTGCACCCCGGCGTTGCGGTAATAATCGAGGGTGCGCCGGATCGCCGCCACCGTGCCGATGTCGTCGTCCGCCATGGTGACCGCCAGTATCGGTGCTGTCACCGCCTCGAACCGGCGCAGCACGTCGCTACGCTCCGCTGCCGGATGGGTGCGCTCCATCCTCGCGCGTCGAAAACTCCATTCGTTCGCAACCCCCGCCGGCAGGTCTTCCAGCCAGCCGAGGCGCTTGCCGGGAAAATAGCCGAACATTGCGGTGAGCGCCGGCATCGCCACATGCCATTTGAGGAACAGCCGCAAGCGGTGGCCCCTGGCATAGTCGGGCCAATAGGCATATTGCGCCCCCATGGTCAGCATCCGGTCGATGCGGCCGGCTTTCGGCGAAAGCCCGGGCAGGTATCCGCCGATGCTGTGGCCGACCACATAGAGCGGCTGCCCCGGGCGGGCGGCATCCATATGCCGGAGTGCCGCGTCGAAATCCTGCTCGCCCCATTCCCGCCAGCGATAACCGCAACCTCTCAGGCTTTCGGGACGCGACAGGCCGATGCCGCGATAGTCATAGGTCAGCACGTCGAAACCTTGGCCGGCCAGGAAGTCGGCGTAATAATGATAGTAGCGGGCGAGCACCCCGGTCGCCGGATTGATGATGACGCTGCCGATGGCCGCCGCGGTTCGGGCCGGCCAGATATGGCCACGGAGAACGACGCCGTCACGGCAGGCCAAGCTGACGGGCTGTCCGGTGGGACGCGACGATCCGGCGCTGCCGTCGCTCGCCCCGCGCGCGGGCGCTTCGCATTGCGTTTCGGTCATCATCCTTCTCCCTGGAGGGACGACCATATATTGCGGCCCCTGAGGCGCAATTAGCCGAAGGGAGGAGGCGGATCAGATCTCGCCGGAAACCTCGCGTCGCCGCCGGTCGAGTTCTTCCGCGTAGCGCCGCAGGGTATGGCTTTCGCTGAGCTGCCCGACGACCTTGCGCTCGATCTGGTTGTTGACGACGGCAAGTGCTTCCGCCTCCAGCCTGTCGAAGATCGCCGCCGCCTGCTTGGCGTTCATGGACCGCAGCAGCACGTCGTTCCTGTATTTCACGAAGGAGGCGAGTGTCGGTTTTTCCTTCGCATCCTCGGTTGGTGCCGCATAGATGTCCGGCAAAAGCACCATGCCCGCATATTTCTCCGCCTCGTCGAGCAGGATCACCCGCTGCGTCGAACCGAGCGGGAATTGGTTGCGGAATTCCTCGATGCTCATCGAAATCGGCGCCGTGCGGATGTCGGGGCGCATCATCCGCTCGACGGTCAGATTGCGGATCCAGCCGATATCGTGGGCGCTGCGGATGCTTTCGCCGCGAAGATGGAAGCGCCATGTTGCGAACGAATAGCCGAACGTGCTGCGCACGGTGAGCGACGAGGTGATCACCGCGGCAAGCGCCAGTACCGTGATCGGAAAATCGCCGGTGATTTCAAGCGCCAGGAAGGTCATGGTCAGCGGGCCGCCGATCACCGCCACCGCCATCGCGCTCATGCCGACGACCGCATAGATGACCGGCGTCAGCGTTGCCTGGGCGAAGATATAAGGCGCCGAATAGGCGAAGATCTTGCCGAGCAGGGCGCCCATGAACAGCGATGCGAAGAACAGGCCGCCGCGAAAGCCGGAGCCGATCGATACGGCCGATGCCAGCGATTTCAACGCCAGGATGGCGAGCAGCGCCGGGATCGTCAGGTTCTGGCCGAGATTGAGATGCAGCGCCCCATGACCGGCCGACATCACCTGCTGGTCGACAAGCGCCAGCAGCCCGATCAGGATCCCGCCGATCGCCGGCCGGACGGCGGGTGAAAGCGAACTCTTGCGCGCCGTCTCCTCGACGAAGGTGACGCCTTTCATCAGCAGGATGCCGCCGCCGGCACAAAAGGCCCCGAGCAGGATCGCCGGCAGATAGTCGGCCGGCCCGACGGCGCCGAAATTTCCAACGTCGATCAGGAACTCCTCGCCGAAAAACAATCGGGTCACGATCGTCGCGACCAGCGCCGAGACGACGACCGGGGTGAGGCTCATGATCGTATAGGTGCCGATGATCAGCTCGAAGGCATAAAAGGCGCCCGTCAGCGGCGCGTTGAAGGCGGCGGCAATGGCGCCCGCCGCGCCGCAGCCGACCAGGATGCGCAGATCCGACCGGCGCAATTGCAGCAGCAGGCCGATCTTCGAAGCGATCCCGGCAGAAAGCTGCGTATAACCGGCCTCCAGGCCGACAGAGGCGCCAAAACCGTTGGAAATCAGGTTCTGGACGGCGACGAGAATGCTGTCGGTCAAGGACAGCCGTCCGCCATGCAGGGCGTTCGCCTCGATCGGATCGACCATCGGCTTTTTGCGCCAGCGCCTGAGGATCAGGAACAACAGGCCGAGAACGATGCCGCCGACGATCGGGGCAAGCAGGATCGTCAGCCGGTCCGTACCGGTCGCGGAACTCAGCCTTTCGTCGCCGCTCAATCCGAAGATGAGCCGGTGCATTTCCTGGGAAATGAAACTCATGCCGGCGATCGCGAGCCCCGACAGCACGCCGAGCAGGGCTGCAACGGCGATGAGCCCGAATTCGCTGCGCCGGACGAGCACCCGCAACTGGCCCGGATTGAGAAGAACCCGGGCGAAGGGCTGGAGAGAAGGGAACCGGCTGAACATGGCGTCTTACAAGGAACGAGGTGGCGCGTTCCTAACGGAAATATCCCTTACCGCCAATAATCAATCCCGCCGGTTCTTCTCGATGTCGAAAAAGTTACGCGGCCTCGCCGACCGAATAGGTGAGGATCACCGCACCATTGGCCGCGGTGCTGGAACTGACCAGCTTGAGCGCGGTCTGTTCGCTCGCCTTCTTGAAAAGCGGATTGCCGGACCCCAGAAGCACCGGTACGATGCAGAGCCGATATTCATCGACGAGCCCCTGGCTCATCAGCGAGGCCACCAGTTCGGCGCTGCCGAAGATGAAGATCGTCTTGCCGTCCTCGCCCTTCAGCTTGGCGAGCTCGGCGACCGGATCGCTGACGACCCGCGTATTGTTCCACGGCGCGTCCTTCAGCGTCCTGGAGACCGCGATCTTGGCGATATTGTTCATATAGTCCTTGACCTTGCCGCCTTCCTCGGCGGTCGGCCAATAGGCGGCCATGCCCTCGTAGGTCTTGCGGCCGAACACCAGAAGGTCACCCTCCTCGCCGAATTGTTCGGAGAGTTTTTCCAGTTCCGGTCCCCAGGCATGGTTGTGAAAGGAGAGGTCCCACGGTTTCTCTCCCTCGAAATAGCCATCGAGCGTCATCAGGTTCCAGACCACCAGCTTTCTCATGTCATCCTCCATCGCGTTAAAACCAGTTGCAAAAAGCAAGCAGTTGAAAGCTAGCTAAACTGATTGTAGAGTGCAAGTGGTCTTGGAGAAAAAAATGACGGAAACACATCGGTCGGGCTGCCCGATCAATCTGACGCTGGAAGTTCTGGGCGATCGCTGGAGCCTGATCGTCATCCGCGACATCATGTTCGGCAATCGCCGCCACTTCCGCGAACTGCTGCAGAATTCCGAGGAGGGGATCGCCTCCAACATCCTCGCCGACCGGCTGAAGCGCCTGGTGGAACGAGGCCTGCTTTCCCGCGAGGACGATCCGAGCCACAAGCAGAAGGGCATCTACAGCCTCACGGAAATGTCGATCCGGCTGGTGCCGATCTTTGCGGAAATGGGCGCCTGGGGCCGTCGCTTCATGCCGGTTTCGGAAGAGCTTTCCATCCGCGCGCAGCTGCTGGAGGAAGGCGGCCGGCCACTCTGGGACGATTTCATGGACGAGCTGCGTGTCCTGCATCTGCATGCCCCGCGCGATCCGGCCAAGCCATCCGTCTTCGACCGCCTGCGCGCGGCCTATCTCGAAGTCGTCGCCCGCAACGCCGCAGCGGAGGCCGCCGAGTAGTCGGCGCCGTCCCTGCATCCGATGGGCGATCCCGGCGCGTCGCGTATTGCTTCTGCCGCCTGGTTTCAGTACGCATCTGCCCGAAGGTGTGGAGATGCCGATCGTCGATCCGCGACGGGGCATGGGCGTTGGTTTCATGGTGCGGCAGGTCGCGGCGACCGGTTCCAAACAATGGATGGCACATATGGCAGGATCGAACGGGCACGCTCCGAATGACGAAGCGGATATCATTCCGCGCGACATCCGCTTCGGGATATTGGGCAACGCGACGCGCCACTGGTATGGCGGCGACATCCACAAGACCTTGATGGCCGACGGTCTTTCGATCTTCCTGCCGGAAGGCGAGCGTTATTTCATCCGCTCGCTGAAGCACTACGCATCCAAGCTCGGCGACCGGGAGCTGGCGGAAGAGATCAACGGTTATTCCGTACAGGAAGCCTATCACACCCGCGAGCATGAAGACTACAACCGGGCCATGGTCTCGCTCGGCTACGATGTCGAAGAGATGGAAAAGCCGGTCAAGGCTGCGCTGGGTGTTACCAAGAACCCCCTGCACCGGCTGGCGGTGACCTGCGCGATCGAGCACCTGACCGCCACATTGTCGTCGGTGACGCTGCGCCGGCCGGAGATTTTCGATGGCGCGGCAGCGCCCTACCGGCGCCTGTGGATGTGGCATGCGCTGGAGGAGCTGGAGCACAAGGCGGTGGCGCTCGACGTGCTGAAGGCGGTGACGCCGAACCTGGCAGGCTGGAAACGCTATCTGCTGCGGGTGTCGGCCATGAATGCCACGATCGTCCCGTTCCTGTTCATCTTCCTCAGAAACACGCGCCTTTACGCCCATACCGACGGAGTGAAGACCGGGCCGCGCTTCTGGCTCCGCTTCCTGTGGGTCGTGGCCGTCGCTCCCGGCTTCTGGCGGCGCTGCTTTCCGCTCTTCCTCAGCTACTACCTTCCCGGTTTCGATCCGAAAAACAGCGATGATGCAGAACTGGTGCGAAAGGGGCGCGCATGGCTGGAACAGGAAATGCCGCCGGCTTCGGGGCCCGTGCCTTCCGGCTCTGCCGGCTGAAGGGGCTGATCATGTCGCGCAACATATTTTCCAGCGTCCTCGATGCCGTTGAACGCGGCGCGTTTCCGCGCACGCAGAAATGGGCGTGGCGCGGCCTCTACAGCATCCTGTCGCGGTTCTGGCGCGATAACGACTGGCGGTTCATGAACTACGGCTTCGTGGCGGACGGCGCGCCGTTTCCGCTGAAGGCCGAGGACGAGGACGAACGGGCTTTCATCGGCCTTTACCATCAGGCGCTGGAAGATCTGCCGGTCGCCGGCGCACGCGTCCTGGAGATCGGTTCCGGCCGCGGCGGCGGATCGCGCTATATCGCCCGTTATTACCAACCCGCATCGGTGGTCGGCCTCGATTATTCTCCCGAGACGGTGCGCCTGGCGCGAAAGTTGAACAGCGACGCCCCGGCGCTTTCCTTCCAGACCGGCGATGCCGAGAGGCTGCCGTTCGCCGACGGATCCTTCGACGTGGTCGTCAACATCGAGTCCTCGCATTGTTATGCGGATGTCCCAGCCTTCGTGCGGGAAGTCTCGCGGGTGCTGGCGCCCGGCGGCTGGTTCACCTTCGCCGACATGCGCTCCAGGGGAAAACTCGCCGAGCTCGATCGTCAGCTCGACGCTTCCGGGCTTGAACGCGTGGCCGGGCTCGAGCTGTCGCCGGGGGTCATCAGGGCGCTCGATGCGGCAGAGGCCCGCAAGCGCCAGCGTATCGACCGGGCGTGGTTCATGCGGCGCTTCATGTCCGAATTTGCCGGCGCCAAGGGTTCGATCCTCTACAAGGGGCTGAAAAGCGGCAGCGTCGTCTACGTGGCGCGCCGGTTCCGCAAATCGGCCTGAGAACGGACCGTCAGTCCTTGCGGAAGACGATGCTGGCGCCCCAGCCGGTGATCACGGCGATCAGCACGCAGAGGAGACCGTAGGCGAGCGGCCGGTCGTGGGCAGCGTCGGTGATCGCCTGCTCGATGCCGGTCTTGACGACGCGCAGCGGCATTTCCCGCTGGGTGATCAGCTGGCCGCTCTTGAACAGGTAGGCACGCACCATGTGCATCCCGTCCGGTATATTGGCTGGCAGTTTCAGCGAGGCGCGGAACAGGCTGGACGAGACGAAGCGCACGCCGCTCGTATCGCGCTGGTAGAGCCCGTTTGTCAGCTTCAGGCGCCGATAGGCGTCGCGGAACTCGCCGATCATGCCGGAATCGGGGATGTAGCCGACCGGGTTCAGCGCCAGGTGGTCGATGCCGACGCCGATATTGTTGAGGCTCGGGGCTTCGTCGATACTGTCGATCATCCTTGTGCTGGCCAGCGAATAGCTTTCCGGCACCTGTTCGAAGGTCATGCCCTCGGTATTCATCCAGATCCCGAAGACGCGCTCCTTCTTGCGCACCGTCGCGTAGTCCTTCGGCCCTTCGAGCGTCACCACCACGTCATACTGGCCGATCGCCAGGAACAGCTCGTCGGCATTGGTGAGCGCACCGAAGATCGTCAGATCCGCGCCGCGGAAATCCGAGGTGATGGCGATTTCGCTGGTCGAAGCGCCGATCTCCAGCCCTTCCTTCGCCCCCGACGCCTCCCCGAAGGGAACCTGCGCGGCGGCTGGCGAGCCGAGGACGAGGAACGGCAGCAGGAGGATGGTCTGGAGAAGCCGGCGCATCAGTAGGACATCCCTCCGGCCGCGACCGAATAGACGTCGTCCGGCGTGACGATCAGCCCGATCGCCAGACGGATGCCGACGGCGAGGACCAGGAGCGCCAGAAGCGCGCGCAGCTGCTCGCCACGCAGTTTCTGCCCGACCCGCACGCCATATTGCGCCCCGATCACGCCCGCCACCATCAGGATCGAGGCGAGCACGATATCGACCGAATAGTTGGTCGCCGCCTGCACCATGGTCGTGTAGGCGGTGACGAAGATGATCTGGAACAGCGAGGTGCCGACGACCACGTTGGTCGGGATGCGCAGGAGATAGATCATCGCCGGCACCATGATGAAGCCGCCGCCGACACCCATGATCGAGGTCAGCACGCCGATGCCGAAGCCGAGCCCGACGATCGGGATGGCGGACAGATAGATCTTCGATTTCTTGAAGCGCATCTTCAGCGGCAGCCGGTGCACCCAGTTGTGCTGGCCCGGCCGCTTCAAGGGCAAGGGCTGGTTGTTTTTCGCGCGCCGCATGGCGCGCACGCTCTCCTGCAGCATCAGCGTGCCGATCGAGCCGAGCAGGACGACGTAGAGGACAGAGATGAACAGGTCGAGCTGGCCGATGCGCCGCAGCCACGAGAACACCCAGACGCCCGCGGTGGCGCCCGCCAGACCCCCGACAAGCAGGACCGAGCCGAGCTTCATGTCGAGCGTGCCGCGCCTGAAATGGGTGATCGCTCCCGAGATCGACGAAGCGACGACCTGGTTGGCGCCGGTGGCGACCGCCACGACCGGCGGGATGTTGTAGAAGATCAGAAGCGGCGTGATCAGGAAGCCGCCGCCGACACCGAACATGCCCGAGAGGAAGCCCACGGCCGCGCCCATGCCCAGAATGATGAAGATGTTCACCGACAGCTCTGCGATCGGCAGGTAGACAGTCACGGCAGAACCTCGACACGGCAAAAAGCGATGCCCTCGCGGGCGGTTCGCGATGAGTTATCCGCCCGGCGCGGGTATGGGAACGTGATCTCACATGCTATGTGAACAGGGCATGAAGGACCTCATCCGTCATGCGCCCGTGCGTACCGTGAAGTCAATTCGCAAGTGCCGGATAATGCGGCAATTTCGCCGTTTTTCTGGGGGCGTGATTAATATCCCCCAACTCGCCTAGATCGGTCGGGTAAGTAGACTTAACGATCGGGCAGATAGACTTACTTGTTCTTGGCGAGCAGTTCCTTGACCAGCGCGTCGGTGATCTTGCCGGTCGGCTCCTGGCCGACCGAGGTCTGGAAGGCCTTGATCGCCGTTACCGTCTTTGCACCCATCTTGCCGTCGGCGGTGCCGGCGTCGAAGCCGCTCTTGTTCAGGATCGCCTGGATGTTGCGGATCGCCTTTTCCATATCGACCGAAGCGGTGGTCAGCGGCTTGCCGGAAGCCCATTCGTCCGGCAGGTTGACGGCATTGGCCTTCGGGTCGAGCGGCTTCACCTTCCACCGGTCCACCTTGGCCTTGGCGCTTTCGAGCTGTTCCTTGCGCATGGCGTTGCCCACTTCGTCGCGCTTCTGGGCGGCGTCCTTGTCGCCTTCCTTGGCAGCGACCGCAAACCACTTGTAGGATTCCTCGAGATCCTGCTTCACGCCGTTGCCGCGTGCCAGGAGGATGGCGAGGTTGAACTGGCTGTCGGCGACGCCGAAATCGGCGGCCTTGGCGAACCAGGAAACGGCCGCGGCATAATCCGGCTGGCCGGCGGCGCCCGAGGCGTAGAGCACGGCGAGATTGTGCATGGCGCTGGCATTGCCGGCGTCTGCGGCCTGCTTGTAATAGGTCATTGCCTTTGAAAGGTCGCGGGAAACGCCCGTGCCCTTTTCGAAGAGATTGGCGAGCCGATACTGCGCCGGCGCCAGGCCGCGGTCGGCGGCGAGCTTGTACCAGTTGGCGGCTTCCGAGAGGTCGCTCTTGACGCCCTTTCCGTCGGTGAAGCGAGCGCCGATTTCGAAGAGCGCGTTCGCGTCGCCGGCAGCGGCAGCGTCGGCAAGCGATTTCGGTTCGATGCCGACGGGCACCACGATCGCGGCCGGAGCCGTTGCCTTGGGAGCGGCCGCGAACGTGTTCGAAGCCGTCGGCGCGGTGCCGGGCTGTTCCATGATCGACGGCGCGCCCGATGCGGGCCGCGGATCGGTGAGGTGGTTGGCGGTGATCGCTGGCGCCGGCGCCTGCTCGACGGGTTGCGTCGGAGCCGCTGCGACGGTCGTGTCGCTTTCGGCGCCGTCGGTCGCGGCCTGATCCTCGATCGTCGGAAGCTCGGCGCCGCCGCTCATGTTGGCGGGTGCGGCCGGCCGGGCCGGAGCCTCGATCGTCGGTGCAGGTGCCTCGGGGGCCTTGGTGCCGCTGGTCAGCGTCTTGGCGAGCGGCATCGCCATCAGCACCAGGAGCACGGCGCCGACGGCCATCAGGATCGGGCGGCGATGCTGCGAGATGACGGCGCCGAAACCCTTGGCCCCGGCAGCCTTGGCGGCCTTGCGCATGTCCTTGGAGGGCGAACCGCCCTGCGACGGATCGGTTTCCTGGGCGGCGGCCTTGGCGGCGCGGCGGGCGGCGGCGATATAATCGGCGCGTTCCGCGGTACTCGTCCGGTCGGTTTCGAATTCGCCGGCGGCCTGGCTGGCGCGAACCCGCTCGAGGATCTTCTTGACGTCAGGTGCGCCCGAGCCCGGTTCCAGAAGGTCGTTTTCGCGATCCGCCGGCAGCACGTCGGAAGGATCGAGCGACGGCGTCGGATCGATCACGGTGCGGCCGCCCTTCGGGGCGTCGGCCTTGCCACCCGGCAGGAAGCGGCGGGAAAGCTCGGTCAGCAGGCTGGTCTTGGCAGCCTTTTCCTTGGTAGCGTTCTCCTTGGCGGCGACTTTCGTGTCGGCGTAGTCGGCACGAAGCACCGTTTCGTCGGAAGTAACCTCCTGAGGCACCTTGGTCCGCGTTCCGAAGGTCGCGGGCGGCTGCTCGCCTGCCTCGGCCTCGGCTTCCGCCAGCTCGTAGCTCATCAGTTCTTCGGCGGCGGCGACGGAAAGCTGTGCGACCGCCGGCATGGCCGGGGCGGCGCGGGTTTCGTGGCGCGCCGGTTCCTCGTAATACCGAGCCCGCTCCGTGTGAGCGGAGGCGGCAAGCCGTTCTTCCATGCCGTCCAGGCGGTCGGCGATCTGCACCAGCGTGCCGTGCAAGGCTTCGAAGGTCTGGTGGGTGCGGTCGTCCGAATGGCGGGTCAGGTCTTCGAGATGGCGAAGGTCCTCGGCAAGCGCGGAAAGGGCCGCCATGTCGGCGGCGGCCACGGGCGCGCCTGCGGCACCGTTGCGGGAATAGGCTTCCACCACCGTTTCGGCAGCCTGGCGGGCGGCCTCGATGATGTATTCGTCATTGGTCGCCATATAGCTTTCGAGCGCCGTCATGCGGCTCTCGAATTCGGCGGGAAGGGCGCCTGCAGCCTGCTGCGGCTGGCTGATCAGCACCGAAAGATGGGCGATCTGGTCTTCGAGATTGCGAAGCGCGCCGTCATCGCTGCGCGGTGCTGCGGTTGCCTCATCGAGCCGCGCCGCGATGTCGGTCAGCCGGTCTTCGAGCCGTTCGAAGGCCTGCCCGTCCATCGCCGACTGGGCGTGCGGCTGGTAGCCGATTTCCTCGATCCGGCGGGCGAGATAGTCGAGCCGTTCGGCAAGCGCGTCGTTGACCGAACCCTGCTCCAGCCCGTCGATCTTGCGGGAGATGTCGGCCAGATAAGCGGAAAGCTCGGGATCCTGCGAAGGCTTCTGGGCCTGTTCCAGGATCAGCGAAAGCTGCTCCAGACGCTCTTCCAGGCGCATGGCCGCCTGTTCGTCGGTAAGCTCCTCGATCCGGCCCGTCAGCGCCTCGATGCGGGCGGAGAGCGCTTCGGTCGGATCGACCTGCGCATGGGCCGCGTGGCTGATCGCATCGATCTGGTCGGCCAGCGCGCTGATCCGGCCGTCCAGGCGCTGCAGGAAGGACTGGTCGATCGAGGCGGCTGCCGAGGCGCGGCTGCCGGCAGCGATCGCCCGGCTGATTTCGTCCAGCCGCTCGTCCAATGTCGCGAACTGTTCGGCAATGACTGCATCGTTCGGCTGCATGCGCGAGCCGAGCTGTTCCATGGCACTCGCCACCGTGATCAGCTTCTGTTCGAGCGCGCGGATGACCGGGCTGTCGCTCATGGCGCCGAGCTGGCCCTTGATGTCGTCGATGCGGTAGGCGAGCGAGACGAGCTCTTCGCGCAGCGCCGCCGAGTCGAGATCGTGCATGCGATCTTCGAGACCCTGCCAGCGGGTTTCCATCCGCCGCACGGAGTCTTCGCGGGCGAGCCCGTCCATGACGGCGCGCAGCTCCTCGAATTCGCTGCGCAGGCCGGCGGCCTCCGGCGTTGCCTGGTAACCGAGCTGGTTGATGCCATCGGCAAGCCGGGCGAGATCGCCGCGCAGGTCCTCGGTGAAATTCTGGTCCTGGGCAATGGACTTGATCGAGCGGATTTCGGAACGCAGCGCCGTCATCTCGCGGCCGACGCTCTCGGAAATATCCTGCTTCAGCTCCTGGCGCAGGCTGACCAGCGCCTGGGCGATGTCGCGCATGCCGTTCTCGGCCGGCTGCTGCGGCTGCGGTGCCGGCATGCGCGGCTGGGCCGCCATGCGGCGGGGCTCCTCGCGGCGCGGTGCGGGCGCGATCGGGCGCTGTTCGGCATAACGGGGCGCTTCCGTGCGAACGGGGGCCTGCCGCGCCGGCGGACGATAGGCTTCCGGCGGGCGCAGCTCGGTACGGCGAGGTTCGGCGTAACGGGGTTCTTCGCGGCGAGGCTCGGGAGCGCGAGGACGCTCGGTCCTTGCACGGTCGCGGCCGGTGTCGAGCATGCGCTGGCGTTCGCGGATCTCGGCAAGCGGATCGCTGGAGAGTTGCGGTTCGCGATAGGCGGCGGTCGGAGCCGGCCGGCGCTGCTCGCGCGGATCGGCCGCTTTCGGCGCACGGCCGTCACGCGCCGTGCCCGACATCAACCCCTCGATACGCGCCTCCAGCCCTTCGATGGTGCGGTTCAACGCATCCAGGGAAGAGCGGTCGCCGGGACGGGAAGGGGTCGATCGTGATCCGTTCATGTGCTCGCTCGTTTCGACTTTGTACCTGCCGGCTTTCGCAATAGGCCTTGTTCAGGGACAGGAAATTCCCGCCGAATAGCCGTATATTAGAAATGCCTTTCGCAGGACTTGCCATTTCAGCGGACGCGGTACGTCTGGTGGTAAATGCACTGCGTCGCCTGAGTGCCCACTATTTCCCGAAACGTGGTAAACAAGTCGTTAACCTGGACGAAAATTTTAACCTTTTCGACGTGTTCCGGGTCCCTCGCGGGGATGATGTTCCGCCTGCCGGCCCTATTTCCCCGCTTTCCCATCCAGCCTCGCAACTGCTCGGCCCGTTAAGACTATGCCGGGGACGAGGAATGGCGACGGTGGAGACCATTGAAGTTCCGCACGCGCGCAATTGACGTTTACGCGAACGTCAATTATTTGTGGTAGCAAGAATGCGGATCCTGCCGTGAGCCGAAGGCCCGGAGCGATCCCTGGACGAGGATTTGGAGGAAGCTCGACTATGCCAGTGTACAAGGCCCCGGTAAACGACACGCTTTTCATTCTCAACGACGTGCTCGGCCTTGAGCGCTACGGCAACCTGCCGGGCTTTGCCGATGCCACGCCGGACATGCTGGAGGCGATCATCGGGGAAGCCGCCAAGGTTGCCGAGGACGTGCTTTTCCCCTTGAACCTCTCCGGCGACCAGGAAGGCTGCACCCGCCACGACAACGGCACGGTCTCGGTGCCGAAGGGTTTCAAGCAGGCCTATGACCAGTATTGCCAGGCCGGCTGGATCGGCCTTGCCGTGCCGGAGGAATTCGGCGGCCAGGGCCTGCCCTACACGCTGCATGCCGCCGTCGGCGAATACATGTCGTCCGCCAACATGTCGCTGATGATGTATCCGGGCCTGACCCAGGGTGCGATCGCCGCGATCCTCGTGCATGGTTCCGACGAGCAGAAAAAGACCTACCTGCCGAACATGGTCGCCGGCACCTGGTCGGGCACCATGAACCTGACCGAACCCCATTGCGGCACCGATCTCGGCCTGCTGCGTTCGAAGGCGGTGCCGCAGGCCGACGGTTCCTACAAGATCTCCGGCCAGAAGATCTTCATCTCCGCCGGCGAGCACGGCATGACCGACAACATCGTGCACCTGGTGCTTGCCCGCATCGAGGGCGCGCCGGAGGGCACCAAGGGGATCTCGCTCTTTATCGTGCCGAAGTTCATGGTCAACAGGGACGGATCGCTCGGCAAGCGCAACGGCGTTTCCTGCGGCGCGATCGAGGAGAAGATGGGCATTCACGGCAATGCCACCTGCGTCATGAACTATGACGAGGCGACCGGCTTCCTGATCGGCGCGGAGAACAAGGGCCTCGCCGCCATGTTCGTGATGATGAACGAGGCCCGCCTCGGCGTCGGCCTTCAGGGTCTGTCGGTCGCCGAGACCGCCTATCAGAATGCCGTCGCCTATGCCCGCGAGCGTATCCAGGGCCGTTCGCTCTCCGGCACCAAGGCGCCGGACAAAAAGGCCGATCCGATCATCGTCCATCCCGATATCCGCCGCTCGCTGATGACCATCCGCGCCTTCAACGAAGCCGGCCGCGCCTTCCTGCTCTGGACGGCTCTCAAGTCGGACATCGCCCATCGTTCGCCCGATGCCGCCGAACGCCAGAACGCCGACGACCTTCTCGGTCTCGCCACCCCGATCCTCAAGGGCGTGATGACCGACAAGGGTTTTGAACACGCGGTAATGGCCCAGCAGGTCTTCGGCGGCCACGGCTATATCGAGGAACACGGCATGAGCCAGTATGTCCGCGATGCCCGCATCACCATGATCTACGAAGGCGCCAACGGCATCCAGGCGCTCGACCTCGTCGGCCGCAAGCTGGCGCTGAACGGCGGTCGCGCGGTCATGGCGATGTTCAAGGAGATCGGCGATTTCTGCGAGGAAAACCGCACTGACGAGGCGATGGCCCCCTTCACCAAGGGCCTCAAGAAGGGCTTGAACGACCTGCAGGCCGCAACCATGTGGTTCATGCAGAACGCCATGGCGAAACCCGACAATGCCGGCGCCGGCTCGACCGACTACATGCACCTCTTCGGCCTGGTGACGCTCGGCTACATGTGGGCCAAGATCGCCAAGGCGGCACAGGCCGGCCTTGCCGCCGGCGACGCCCGCGCCGACTACCTGAAGAACAAGCTCACCACGGCAAAATTCTTCATGGAAAAGATCCTGCCGGAAACCGCGATGCGGAAGATCCGCATCGAAGCCGGCGCCGACAGCGTAATGGAACTGGCGGCCGAGGCGTTCTGATTTTGCGCCGACGCGCTCCCTCCCCCTTGCGGGGAGGGCTGGGGAGGGGTTCTCTCTCCCATGTCCGAGATTTGAGGCAATATAAATTGCCACCCAGGGAGATGACACCATGACCGAAGTCTTCATTTACGACCACGTCCGCACGCCGCGCGGCCGCGGCAAGAAGGATGGGGCGCTGCACGAAGTGCCCTCCGTGCGCCTCGCCGCCAAGACGCTCGAGGCGATCCGCGACCGCAACGGCCTCGACACGTCGAGGGTCGACGACATCATCATGGGCTGCGTCGATCCGGTCATGGACGCCGGTGCCGTCATCCCCAAGGCCGCTGCGTTCGAGGCCGGGTATTCGACCAAGGCTCCCGGCATGCAGATCTCCCGCTTCTGCGCCTCGGGCCTCGATGCCGTCAACTTCGCGGCCGGCAAGGTTGCGGCCGGATCCGACGACATCGTCATCGCAGGCGGCGTCGAGTCGATGTCGCGCGTCGGCATGGGCATGTCCGGCGGCGCGTGGTACATGGACCCGTCCGTCAACTTCCCGGCTTACTTCATGCCGCAGGGCGTCTCGGCCGACCTGATCGCCACCAAATACGGTTTCAGCCGCGACGACGTCGACGCCTATGCAGTCGAGAGCCAGAAGCGCGCCGGCGCTGCCTGGGAGGCCGGCTACTTCAAGAACTCCGTCATCCCCGTCAAGGACCAGAACGGCCTCGTGATCCTCGACCGTGACGAGCACATGCGCCCGACCACCGACATGCAGTCGCTTGGCCAGCTGAACCCGTCCTTCCAGATGCCGGGCGAGATGGGCGGCTTCGAGGCCGTCGGCATCCAGGCCCATCCGGAAATCGAGCGCATCAACTACGTCCACCACGCCGGCAATTCCTCCGGCATCGTCGATGGCGCCGCGGCCGTCCTGATCGGCTCCAGGGCCGGCGGGGAGAGCATGAACCTCAAGCCTCGCGCCCGCATCCGCCACTTCGCCAATATCGGCTCCGACCCGGCGCTGATGCTGACCGGCCCGGTCGACGTCACCGAAAAGCTCCTGGCGCGCTCCGGCATGAAGATCTCCGACATCGATCTCTTCGAACTCAACGAAGCCTTCGCCGCGGTGGTTCTCCGCTACATGCAGGCCTTCGACATCCCGCACGACAAGATCAACGTCAACGGCGGCGCCATCGCCATGGGCCATCCGCTCGGCGCCACCGGCGCGATGATTTTGGGCACCGTTCTGGACGAGCTGGAGCGCCGCGATCTCAACACCGCGCTGGTCACGCTCTGCATCGGCGCCGGCATGGGCACGGCGACGATCATCGAACGGGTTTGAGACCGTGAAAGCCCCTCACCCCGCCTCCGCTGCGCTCGGCGCACCCTCTCCCCGTGAACGGGGCGAGGGGGAACGGCCACGGCGCGGCATATGCCTTCTCCCCGCTGGCGGGGAGAAGGTGCCGGCAGGCGGATGAGGGGCCGTTCGGCGCTATTATAGAATTCAAGGGAAGAGGAATCCCATCATGAGCACCTACAAGAACTTCACCGTCGAAACCGACGCGGACGGCATCGCTCTCGTCACCTGGGACATGCCGGACAAGTCGATGAACGTCTTCACCATGGAAGTGATGGACGAAATCGACGCGATCGTCGACGCGACCGTTGCGGACGCCGCCGTCAAGGGCGTCGTCTTCACCTCCGGCAAGTCGTCCTTCTCCGGCGGCGCCGATCTCACCATGATCAAGTCGATGTTCTCGATGCTCGCCGAGGAACAGGCCAAGGACCCGGCCACCGCCGCGCAAAAACTGTTCGATGCCGCCGGCCGCATGTCCTGGCTGTGGCGCAAGGTCGAGACCAACGGAAAACCCTGGGTCTCGGCGATCAACGGCACCTGCATGGGCGGTGCGTTCGAACTGTCGCTTGCCTGCCACGGCCGCGTCGCCGCCAATTCCAAGTCGGTGAAAATAGCGCTGCCGGAAGTCAAGGTCGGCATCTTCCCGGGCGCCGGCGGCACCCAGCGCGTGCCGCGGCTGGCCAACGCCCAGGACGCCCTGCAGATGATGACGACAGGTTCGTCGCTGACCGCCCAGCGTGCCAAGGCCATGGGCCTCGTGCACCAGGTCGTCGAGCCCGGCGAACTCATCAACGCGGCCAAGCAGATGATCAAGGACGGCCTCAAACCCGTCGCCCCCTGGGACGAGAAGGGTTTCAAGGTCCCCGGTGGCGGCATCTGGACCCCGGCCGCGGCTCAGCTCTGGCCGGCCGCCCCCGCCATCCTGCGCCGCGAGTCGGCCGGTAATTATCCGGGCGCGCTCGCGATCCTCAAATGCGTCTATGAAGGCCTGCAGCTTCCCTTCGACACCGGCCTCAAGGTCGAGCAGCGGTATTTCACCGAGATCCTGCGCACCACCGAAGCGTTTTCGATGATCCGCTCGCTGTTCGTCTCCATGCAGGAACTCGGCAAGGGCGCCCGCCGCCCGGCCGGCGTGCCGAAGACGGAGTTCTCCAAGGTCGGCGTCGTCGGCGCCGGCTTCATGGGCGCCTCGATTGCCTATGTGACGGCTGCCGCCGGCATTCCCGTCACCCTCATCGACCGCGACCAGGAAGCCGCCGACAAAGGCAAGGCCCATTCCGAAAAGCTGGTGGCGGACAGCGTCGGCAAGGGCCGGATGACCAAGGAGGAGGGCGAAAAGCTGCTCTCGCTGATCACCCCCACCCCGGACTACAAGGCGCTGTCGGATGCAAGCTTCGTCGTCGAGGCCGTCTTCGAGGACCGCGCGGTCAAGAAGGCGGTGATCGAGCAGGTCGAGGCGGTGATCCCCGAAACCACCATTTTCGCCTCCAACACCTCGACCCTGCCGATCACCGGCCTGGCGCAGAATTCGAAGCGTTCCGACCAGTTCATCGGCGTGCATTTCTTCTCGCCGGTCGAAAAGATGATGCTGACCGAGGTCATCCTCGGCGAAAAATCGGGAGACAAGGCGCTTGCCGTGGCGCTCGATTTTGTCGCCGCGATCAAGAAGACCCCGATCGTCGTCAACGATACCCGCGGCTTTTACGTCAACCGCTGCGTCTTCCGTTATATCAACGAAGCCTATGACATGCTGATCGAAGGCGTGCCGGCCGTCATGATCGAAAATGCCGCCAAGATGGCCGGCATGCCGGTCGGTCCTCTGTCGCTCAACGACGAGGTCGCCGTCGACCTGTCCCAGAAGATCATGAAGGCCTCGATCGCCGATCTCGGCCCCAATGCCGTCAAGGCGGAGCACATGGCGCTGGTCGACCAGATGGTCGACGTGTTCGACCGCCGCGGCCGCAAGAACCTCAAGGGCTTTTACGAATACCCGGCCAAGCCCGCCAAGAAATTCCTCTGGCCCGAGCTGAAGACCCTCTACCCGCAGAAACGCGCCGACGAGGTGGATGTCACCGTCCTGAAACAGCGCCTGCTGGTGACGATCGCCCTCGAAGCCGCCCGCACGGTGGAGGAAGGCATCGTCACCGACCCGCGCGAGGCCGACGTCGGCTCCATCCTCGGCTTCGGCTTCGCCCCCTATACCGGCGGCACGCTCTCCTACATCGACGGCATGGGCGTGAAGAACTTTGTCGCGCTCTGCGAAAAGCTGGCGCCAAGCTACGGGGCGCACTTCAAGCCGACGCCGCTGTTGAAGGACATGGCGGCGAAGGGCGAGACGTTTTATGGGCGGTTTGATCCCTATGGTAAGGTGGGGGAGGCGGCTTAAGCCGCCTTCAAGTCAGCGACAAGCCTCGCGGTGAGTGTGTATCGCCGATGCTGTTTTGTATCCTCGGACCACCTACAACGTCGTCATCCTCGGGCTTGACCCGAGGATCCACGCCCCACCCGCGACCTCACCACCCTCCCAGCTCGCCATCCAATCCCGCCACTCCGGATTTAGCTTCTCGATCAGCCCGATCTTCCATTGTCGATATCAGCGCTTGAGTGCTTCTCCCGCTGACGACGTCCTCCCGGCATTCGCGAACCTCGGGTTTTGCGGCAGTGGATCCTCGGGTTAAACCCGAGGATGACGCGGAGAGGGTAACGCTATGGTGCCCAAAGCGGCGGGCGACGAGCGTGCTTCACCGTTGCTGTTTCGAACCCCGCACCACCCTCCAACTCCGTCATCCTCGGGCTTGACCCGAGGATCCACGCCCCACCCGCGACCTCACCACCCTCCCAGCTCCTCATACAGATCCCGCCACTCCGGGTTCAGCTTCTCGATCAGCTCGATCTTCCACTGCCGGTACCAGCGCTTGAGCGACTTCTCCCGCTGATTGGCGCTGACGATATTGTCGTGGGCCTCGTACCAGACCAGCCGTTTGCAGCCGTATTTCGAGGTGAAGCCGGGGTGATGTTCCTCGCGGTGTTCGTAGATGCGATTGGCCAGATCGGAGGTCACGCCGATATAAAGCGTGCCGTGCTTCTGGTTGGTGACGATGTAGACATATCCCGCCATGCGGGCATGATGGAATTGTTGTGGGGGGTGGTCAATCCAGGCGTTTGTGGGGATGCGTGGATCCTCGGGTCGAGCCCGAGGATGACGGCCTTGAGGGTGGAGTTGGGATGCACAAAGCAAACGAGGCAGTGTCTTGCCGGTGGTGTTACGCACCCTCGGCACACCTCCAATGTCGTCATCCCCGGACTTGATTTGAGGATCACTCTGTTTTGTCTCCATTACAACTGATCTGGCCAAATGTTCGAATCCGCGCACGTTATGCGGACCCACTCCAATTACCTCAATGACTTAACCTCCTCCTCATCCCCGCCCTCCCGCCCCATGCCTATAATCCCCCCGCTCCCTCCACCGGAGTGTTTCGCGAGACGTTCGCGGGCAGGCGGGGGCCGGCGCCCTCATTGGATCCGTAACGTGCGGGGAAGGTCAGGGAGGTGAAAGCCATGGGAGAGGCGTCTCAGGACAAATCCCCCTATCAAGCCTCCCCCTGGCCGCCGGGCCGGGTTCGGTTGAGCCGTCCAAGTGGCAAGGTTTCCCGAAAGGAAGCCGCGAACACAGCCACGCAGCGGGGCGAGGTGATCACCTGTAGGGGCCGGAAGCCTCGAAAAGACGCCGAAGGCCACGCGAATGCGGAGCCACACTTACTAAACAAAATGAGGTTCCGCATTCGTGTGGGCTCTCCCGAGCAGTCAATGACACGGGCCGCGGACGGCCGCGTGAACGAAGAAGCATGCGCGCCGAAAAGGAGGGCGAGCGATGGCCTTGAGCGAGGCGGAATGGAAACGCAGGCAGGAAGAGGAAGATGCCGAACCCGCCTATTTCGGAATGACCTGGGGCGAGTTTGACCGGCTGCCGAAACGGCAACAGCAGGAGACCCGCCAGAGGCTCACGCAGTTCGGCGCCACCCATGTCGGCTTCTGGAAGGACTGCACGCTCGGCAAATGCCGCCGCGCCAAACGCTGCATCGGGTTTCTCTCCGAGGCGCAATACAAGGCCGGCTACGACGCTGCCTATCCGCCCTGTGCGCGCGGCGAGGAGCCTCGTCGCGCGAAAATTTATCATGACGGGATCTGCCGGCTTTTTCCCGGGGAAGGCGAACAACCGAAATACGACGGCCGCCGGAAAACCGGGGACGAAGACGAATGACGGCGCCGATACCGGCCGGTTCCAGGAGCGGTTGGCCCGCTCACGCCTTGTCGAGCGCGATCGTCAGGTCGGCGATCAGGTCGTCCGGGTGTTCGATGCCGATCGACAGCCGGATGGTCGAGTCGAGCACGCCGATCCTCTGGCGCACCTCGGCCGGCACGCCGGAATGGGTCATGGTCGCCGGGTGGCTGGCGAGCGATTCCGTGCCGCCGAGGCTGACCGCCAGCTTGAAGATCTGCAGCGCGTTCAAAAACCGGAACGAGGCCGGTTGGCCGCCCTTGATGTCGAAGGAGAAGGTCGAGCCGCCGCCGCTGCATTGCGCCGCGAATACTTTTCCGACCGGCGAGGACGGGTCGTGATAGGGCAGGTAATGGATCTTCTCCACGTTCGGGTGCCCGCGCAGGAAGTCGGCGACCGCTCTCGCATTGGTATTGGCCTTTTCCATGCGGATCGACAGCGTCTCCAGGCTGCGGCCGAGCATCCAGCAGGAATGCGGATCGAGCTGGGTGCCGATCGCCCCGCGCAGCGCCTTCACCTGCTTCATCACCGCTTTGGAGCCGAGTGCGGCGCCGGCGATCAGGTCCGAATGGCCGCCGACATATTTGGTCAGCGAATAGAGCGAGATATCCGCCCCGTGCTCGATCGGCCGCTGGAAGACCGGCCCGAGCAGCGTGTTGTCGCAGGCGATCACCGGCGTATGGCCCTGTTTTGCGCCGATCGCCTCCGCCACCCGGCGGATCATCGCCACGTCCACCAGGCTGTTGGTCGGGTTGGCGGGCGTCTCGATCAGGATCACCGAGACGCGGCCCCTGGCCATCGCCTCCCCGGCCGCCGCCGTCACCGACTGCTCGTTCACCCCGTCGGCAAAGCCGACCGCCGCCACTCCCATGTTGAGGAAGGTTTTCGAAAGCAGCGTCTCGGTGCCGCCATAAAGCGGCTGCGAATGCAGCACGCTGTCGCCGGGCCGCACGAACGCCAAAAGGGTCGTCGCGATCGCCGACATGCCGGAGGAGAAAAGCGCGCAGCTTTCGGTGCGCTCATAGACCGCCAGCCGGTCCTCGACGATCTCGCTGTTGGGGTGGTTGAAGCGCGAATAGACCAGGCCCGCGCCGGTGCCGGCCGGCGGCTCGCGGCGGCCGGAGACGAAGTCGAAGAAGTCGCGACCTTCTTCCGCCGATTTGAACACGAAGGTGGAGGTGAGGAAAACCGGCGGCTTCACGGCGCCCTCGGAAAGCTCCGGGTCGTAGCCGTAGTTCAGCATCTGCGTTTCGGGATGGAGCTTGTGATTGCCGATATGCGTCTTCGAGGGATGCGGAGCGGTCATGAAAGATCTCCTGGCGTAAGAAAAGCGGCGGCCATGAGCGGAGATAATATCGCAAAAGGCGGCGCCAAGGGGCGCCATCCGCGAAAGCCGGATTGTTCAGCGCGTTGCGACCGGAGCCGGCCGCGCTGCGGCTGGAACCGGACGTCCTGCGGGCGCAGCCGGATGCGCCGCCGGGGCCTCGGCGGCGGGCATGCCCGGTTCTCCCCAGGCCGAGATCGGCTGGCCGCCCTTGGTCGTCACGCGCATGTCGTAGAGCGCAAGCGAAGCCTGGACCTGCCGCATGTCGGCGCAGCGGTTGATGATGCCGCCGATATACTGCACGCAGTCGCTGGTGCTGCCCTGCACCGAACCGGTCGCCCAGTCCTTGACGATGCCGTCCGGGCCGACCAGGAAATAGGAAAGCCGGTTGTTCTGCGACACGGTCGAGCGGCCGACCAGCCCGCCGAAGCTCGAACCGGACTCGGTCTTGGCGGCGGGCGCCATGTGACGGTAGACGGTCATCCCGTTTTTCAGCTGGGTCGATCCGATCATCGGCCCGAACGTCGCCTCGGAGCCGGAAAGCCGTGCGAGCGGCGACTGGTTGACATTGGCGACCTCGGCATAGGGACGGTCCATTGCATAACTCGTGAACGACCGGTTGGCGGCGTTTTCCGCCTTCTCCGCCACCTGAGAGCAGCCGGCCAGAGCCAGGGCGAGTGCCATCGAAAGAACTGCCTGCAAACGCATGAATGCCCCCTTGCCCGCAACGTCCCGCACCAAAGACCCGGCCGGTTTCCGGCCGACCGGCGGATGTGCCGGCCGCCCCCGCGACCGATGGTTAGTCACTATCAGATTTTGGATGTTTTGAAAGCGCCGCCCGGCGCGGAGCCACGCAATTTTCCACGCCTTTCGAGCCGGAAATCTCTGGCTTTCCGCTGGCCGGATGTCCAGAGTATGGCGTTGACCCGTGCGTTCGCGCGGGGCTATCACTGCTCGCGTCAATAAGGGAGGATGCCCGCGAATATTCCGGGCGTCATGATCAAGAAATGCCACGCCTTTCCGCCTCCACCACGCTTGCCCCCCATGTCAAGGGACCCGCTTATGACCGGGCTGTCCTGAAACCGGGCATCCTGCATATCGGCCTCGGCGCATTCCACCGCGCCCATCAGGCGGTCTATACCGACGCGGCGCTGGAGGCGGAGTTCGGCGATTGGGGCATTGTCGGCGTCAGCTTACGTTCCGTCGATATCGTCCAGGATCTCGCAGCGCAGGACGGGCTTTATTCGGTGGTGGCGCGCAGCGCTGCCGGCGATGACGCCCAGGTGGTCGGCTCGGTGGTCAGGGGCCTGTCGGGCACCGGGAACCAGGCGGAAATCCTGTCGCTGCTGGCCGATCCGGCGATCAGGGTCGTCACCATCACCGTCACCGAAAAGGCCTATGGCCTTGATCCAGTCACCGGCGGGCTCGACCGCAATCATCCGTCCGTCAAGGCCGATCTGGCCGATCCGACATCGCCGAGCGGTGTGATCGGTTATCTCGTCGAAGGTTTTTCGCGCCGCCACGCCGCCGGCCTGGCGCCCTTTACCGTGCTCTGCTGTGACAACCTGCCGACCAACGGCCGCATCGTCCGGCGACTGGTCATCGAAATGGCAGGCAGCCGCGATCCGGCGCTCGCCAACTGGATCGCCGGCCATGGCGCCTTTCCGTCCAGCATGGTCGACCGCATCGTACCGGCCGCTACCGACGAGACGCGGACCCTTGCCGAAACCCTGATCGGCGCCGAGGACAGGCTGGCGCTCGGAACCGAACCCTTCATGCAATGGGTGATCGAGGACCATTTCCTTGCCGGTCGGCCGAAATGGGAGGCCGGCGGCGCGCTTTTCGTCGATGATGTCGAGCCTTACGAGAAGATGAAGCTCAGGCTGCTCAACGGCGCCCATTCGCTGGTCGCCTATCTCGGCCAGCTGAAAGACCTCCCGTTCGTCCGCGACGTCATGGCCGTGCCGGAATACCGGGCGCTGGTCCGCCGCCACATGGCGGAGGCGGTGAAGACGCTCGATCCGGTGCCGGGCATCGATCTTGGCCGCTACATGGACGAGCTGATCGAGCGCTTCGAAAACCCGACGATCGCCCACAAGACGCAGCAGATCGCCATGGACGGCACCCAGAAACTGCCGCAGCGCATCTTTGCGGGCGCGATGGAGAGCCTGGCGAGCGGCGGTGATGCGTCGTCCGCCGCTTACGTTGTCGCTCTCTGGATCGCCTATGCCCGCAAGACTGCCGAGATCAACGATCCGCGCGCGGCCGAGCTCAAGGCGGCGGCTACGGAGATGACGGCGGAGGATCCGTCTGCACCCTTCTTTGCCATTCCCGGCCTGTTCCCCCAGGCTCTCATGGAGAATAGCGCATGGCGTGCACAGGTGAATGCGGAGCTTGAAAAAATCAACGCCGGCTGATGCCGGCGTCTCCATGGGCGTAGTTTTGTATCAGCCCTTGAACGTATAATCCGCGATCGATTGCGGCTTCATCTCGATCGAGAAGCCCGGCATGCTCGGCGGCATATAGGCCGCATTCTCGATCACGCACGGATCAACGAAATGCTCGTGCAGATGGTCGACATATTCGATCACCCGGCCTTCCTTGGTGCCGGAAACCGCAACGTAGTCGATCATCGACAGATGCTGCACATATTCACAGAGGCCCACGCCGCCGGCATGCGGCCAGACGGGCAGGTTATATTTCGCGGCGACGAGCAGCACCGCCAGCACCTCGTTCAGCCCGCCCATGCGGCATGAATCGATCTGGACGATGTCGATCGCGCCTTCGGCGATGAACTGCTTGAACATGATGCGGTTCTGGCACATCTCGCCGGTCGCGACCTTCACGGGACCGATCGCCTCGCGGATCTTGCGGTGGCCGGCAATGTCGTCCGGGCTGGTCGGCTCCTCGATGAAGAAGGGTTTTGCGAAGGCGAGTTTTCTGACCCAGTCGATCGCCTGACCGACTTCCCAGACCTGGTTGGCGTCGATCATCAGATAACGATCCGGGCCGATCACCTCGCGTGCGATGGTGAGGCGCCGGATATCGTCCTCGAGATCGCGGCCGACCTTCATCTTCACATGATTGAAGCCGGCATCGACCGCCTCCTTGCAAAGGCGGCGCAGCTTGTCTTCCGGGTAACCGAGCCAACCGGCCGAGGTCGTGTAGCAGGCATAACCCTCGCGCTTGAGGGTGGCGATGCGCTCCGCCTTGCCCGCTTCCGCCCGCTTCAGGATCGCCAGCGCGTCCTCGCGTGACAGCACGTCGGTCAGGTAGCGGTAATCGACGATGTCGGCGATCTCTTCGGCCGACATTTCCGAAACGAGCTGCCAGACGGGTTTGCCGCGCTTCTTGGCGAGAAGGTCCCAGAAGGCGTTGACCACCGCGCCGGTGGCGAGGTGGATGGCGCCCTTGTCCGGGCCGATCCAGCGCAGCTGGCTGTCGCTGGTCAGATGCCGCCAGAATTTTCCGGGCGCCTTGGCGAAGGTTTCGAGCTCCTGCCCGACCACCAGATGCCGCATCGCCTTGATCGCCATGCAGCAGATGTCGTTGCCCCGGCCGATGGTGAAGGTCAGGCCGTGGCCGGCAAGCTCTCCGCTATCGGTATCGAGGATGACATAGGCCGCCGAATAGTCCGGATCCGGGTTCATCGCGTCGGAACCGTCGAGGCTCTGCGATGTGGGAAAACGGAGATCGAAGACGCGGAGATCGGTGATACGGGTCATGGGTTTCTCGTGTTCGTTCAGATGGTCCAGCCACCGTCAATCGCGTAAGCCTGCCCTGACGTATAGGTGGCGCCGGCGAGGTAGAGGGCGAGTTCGGCGATTTCTTCCGGCGTGCCGAGCCGGCCCATTGGCTGGCGGGCGATGAAGGCGGCGCGGGCGTCGTCATAATTGCCCTGAGCCCGCATGCGGTCCTGCAGCGAAGGGCTTTCGACGGTGCCCGGGCAGATGGCGTTGCAGCGGATGCCGTCCGTCACATAGTCGGCGGCGACCGATTTGGTGAGCCCGATCACGGCCGCCTTGGTGACGCCGTAGGCGAAGCGGTTCGGGACGCCTTTGATGCTGGAGGCGACGGAAGACATGTTGATGATCGCGCCGTCCTTTTGCGCCAGCATGCCCGGCAGCACGGCCCGAATGGTGCGGATCATCGCCCTGACGTTGAGGTTGAGCGCGAAGTCGAAATCGCTGTCCTTCATCTCGAGGATGGACCCGGCATGAACGAAGCCGGCGCAGTTGAAGAGGATATCGACCGTGCCGATATTCTCGACGCAGGCAACCACCGCCGCGTTGTCGAGCACGTCGAGTTTGGCGGTCTTCAGGTTGTCGAGCTTCGGCAGGGCGGAGAGCAGGCCCTCGTTGATATCTGTCGCATGGACCGTCGCGCCGGCTTCGGCGAAGGCGAGCGCGGTCGCCCGGCCGATGCCCTGACCTGCCGCGGTCACAAGTGCGGTTTTTCCATCAAGTCTGATCATGTCTTATCCTCGAAATGTCCGGTCGGCCGTCAGTCTGATTGAGGAAATCCTCAATCCAGATGAAAGACCTCTTCCATCATCGCCCACCACTCGCCTTCCTTGCGGCTATCGAGGGGTCTCTGGCAAGGGATGGTGAACGACCACCATTCCTGGTTCTTCGGATCGGCGGCTATTTTGGCCATATCGGCTTCGAAATCCGTGCCGTGATATTCCCAGGCGCCGAACAGCAGGTTTTCCGGCTCGCGCAGGAAGATCGTGTAGTTGCGGATGTTGGCGCGGCTGATCAGCTCCAGCACTTCCGGCCAGACCGCGGCGTGCAGGCGCTTGTATTCCGCGATCATCTGCGGCTCGATGCCGATCACCATGCCCATTCGCTGCATTTCAACCTCCTTAAACTTCCACCAGCGCCTTGACGACGCCGGCGGCTGGATCGGTCAGTCCCGGAAACCGCTCTGGCACCTCCGACAGCATCATTCTATGGGTGATGAGCGCCGCGGGGATCCTGCCGTCGCGCATCGCCTGCATCACCCGCGCGAAATCCGCAGCCGTCGCATTGCGGCTGCCGAGCAGCGTCGTCTCGCGCTTGTGGAATTCCGGGTCCGAAAACGTGATGTCGCTCGAAACGATCGAGACGAGCACATAGGTGCCGCCATGCGCGACGAAACCGAACCCGCGCTCAATCGCCTTCGGATTGCCGGTCGCATCGAACACCGCGTCGAAGAAATCGCCCTCCGTCAGCGCCGAAAGCTGATCGTGATCGTCCGGACCGAGTTGAACCGTCGACGTCAGCCCAAGCTGTTGCCGGGCGAAATCCAGCCTGTCGGCACGGCCGTCGAGAAGCGTCACCGCGCCACCATCGAGCGTGGCGAAGATCGCGACCGCGAGCCCGATCGGCCCGGCGCCGGTGACCAGCACGTTCTGTCCCGGCTCGATGCGGGCGCGGGCAACCGCATGGGCGCCGATCGCCAGGAACTCCACCATCGCGGCCTGGTCGAGTGACAGGCCCTCCGCCTTCAACACGAATTCCTGCGGCAGGCTCAGATATTCGGTCATGCCGCCGTCGCGATGCACGCCGAGGACGCCGAGGTTGCGGCAGCAATTGGTCCGGCCCTTGAGGCAGGCGTGGCAGTGGCCGCAGGAGATATAGGGCATGATCGAGACGGTATCGCCCGCCTCGAGCTGGCCGCCGGCGGGCGCTTCCTCGACCGTGCCGGCAAGCTCATGGCCCATCACGCGCGGATAGGAGAGATAGGGCTGGTTGCCGGTGAAGATATGCAGGTCCGTGCCGCAGACGCCGATGCGCCGCAGCTTCACCAGCACTTCGCCTTCGCCGCGAAGAGGTTTGGGGCGGTCTATCGCGCTGAGTTTTCCCGGTGCGTCGCAGATGATGGTCAGCATAGGATTACGCTCCGAGCCGGTAGAAGTATTGGGCATTGCCGCCGAAGACATCGGCATGATCACCGTCCGGCACGATATCGAGGCATTGATCGAGCCAGGCACGATACTCGCCGGCAAGCCTCAGCACCGGCCAGTCGCTGCCCCAGATCACCCGCTTCGGGCCGAACAGGTCGACAATGGTTTCCGCATAGGGCCGCACCGCCTGGGGTTTCTGGTCGCCTGCCTCGGTCAGCAGGCCGGAGAGTTTGCAACGGACGTTCGGCAGTTCGGCGAGCACTTTCATGCGCGCGTACCAGCCGATGAACCGGCCCTCCGCGATCGGCGGCTTGGCGCCATGGTCGATGACGATGGGGAGATCGGGGTGTCGGCGGGCGAAATTCGTCAGCGGTTCGAGATGGCGCGGCAGTACCAGCGCGTCGAACACGAGGTGATGGTCAACCATCGCGGCCACGGCGGCGTCGAGCGCGGGATCGTCGATCCAGCTGTCGTCGGCGATATCCTGCAGCATCGGCCGAAGACCTTTGAGCTTCGGATGACGAGCCAGCCGCGCGACGTTCGCCGGCGCGTCGGGAGCCCTCATATCCGTCCAGCCCACCACGCCGAGGATGAAAGGCGTCCTCTCCGCGAGATCCAGCATGAACGCCGTGTCCGCCTCGTTCTCCATGGTCTGCACCAGCACGCTGCCGTCGATACCGGCTTCGCGCAGCAGCGGAGAAAGGTCGTCGGGCAGGAAATCCCGGTGGATCGCCTGCAATTCGGCCGGCGGCCATTGGCCCGCCCGGTCGGCGATCCGCCAGAAATGCTGGTGCGCGTCGATCCTCATCGCTCAGGCTCCCTGGCCCGGCAGCGGCGCGCCCTCGGCGACCAGCGCGCGGGCTTTCAGCCGCGACCAGAAGGAGGCGGGGATCTCTTCGCCGAACCAGTCGACATTCGATCTGATCTGCTCGGCGGTGCGTGCGCCGGAGACGACCGTCACTACCGCCGGATGGGCGAGGGGAAATTGCAGGGCGGCCGCCTGCAGGCTGACGCCCTCTTCCTCGCAGGCAGCGCGCAGCACGTCGACGCGGGCGAGGATATCGGCCGGCGCGTCGGTATAGTTGAATTTGCGATTACCCGCGAGCAGGCCGGAATTGAACGGACCGGCCACCACGATACCGACGCCCTGGGCGGCGCAATCGTCCATGAAGGCGAGGCTCTGCTGTTCGAGCAGCGTATAACGGCCGGCGAGCATGGCGATGTCGATATCGAAGACCTGCATCGCGTCGCGGATGATTTCCCACTCATTGACGCCGAGGCCCACGGCCTTGGTAAGTCCTTCCTCACGCAGCTTCTTCAGCGCGCGAAAACCGCCGCCGGCGGTGAGCTGGTACCAGTAGTGCTGGTGCTTGTCGCGATGGGTCATGCTGCCGATATCGTGGATGTAGAGGATATCGGGCTTGAGGATGCCGAGCCGCTGCTGGCTCGCCTCGAAGGACCACATGATGCCGTCATAGCTGTAGTCGAAGACCGGCCGGAAAGGCAGCGGCTCGACATATCCGTCTTCGTCCGGCCCGACCGTCTCGTCCGGCTGCATCACCCGGCCGACCTTGGTGCTGAGCACGTAGTCGCCGCGCGGCAGGTCGGTCAGCATCGTGCCGAGCCGGCGTTCCGAGCGGGTATAACCGTAGAAGGGCGCCGTATCGTAATAGCGGATGCCGGTTTCCCAGGCGGCTCTGAAGGCGCCGGCCGATTCGTCGTAGGAGGTCTTGCGGTAGAGGTTGCCCATCTGGGCGCAGCCGAGACCCATGACGGTGAGTTCGACGGGGGCATTGGGCAGCTTGCGGCGCTCGGCGACATTCATGGGACAGTCCGAAGTTCATGGGGGCGGGGATCACGGACGCGCACCATTCGCGATGCGCGCCCGCTGGGGTAAGGCTCAGTAGAGAACGTTCTTGGCTTCCGGCTTGTCGATATTGTCCTTGGTGACAACGACGACGCCGGTATCGACGAACTTTTCGACCTTCTCCTTGTTGAGCGACTGGAGCACGGTCTTGACGCCGAGTTCGCCCATCTGGAACGAGCCCTGCACCGCGATAGCCGACAGAGTGCCGTCTTTCACGAATTCCTGCAGGTCCTGGTTGCCGTCAAAGCCGATCGCGACCACCTTGCCAGCCTTGCCGGACTGTTTCAGCGCGCGGCCCATGCCGATCGCGGTCGGCTCGTTGGCGCCGAAAATGCCCTTCAGATCGGAATTGGCGGCCAGCACGTCGGTCGTCTGGTTGAGCGCCGTCGCCATCTGGGACTGCGAGTAGAACGGCCCGACGATCTGAAGCTTCGAGTTCGCCTTGATATAGTCGGTAAAGCCGCCGACACGGCCGATCTCGGAGCCGGCGCCCGCCACGTAGGACATCACGGCGATCTTGCCTTCCTTGCCGACCTTGTCGATCAGCGCCTTGGCGGCGAGTTCGCCGGCCTTCTTGTTATCGGTGGCAAGGAACGACTGGTAGTACTGCTCGGAGCCCTTGGCGAGCAGCGAGTCGACGATCACGACCGGGATGCGGGCTTCCCAGGCCTTCTTGACGGCAGGCACAAGCGCGTCCGGATCGGACGGCGCGAGCACAATGCCGGAAACCTTCCGGTTGACGGCGTTCTCGACCATGTTGACCTGGTCGGCGATCGCCGATTCCGCGGCCGGTCCCTGGAAGGTCATGGTGTTGCTGCCGCCACCGGCCTTCATGGCGGCATCGGCACCCTTCTGGACATTCTGCCAGAAGGTGGAATTGACGGTCTTCACGATAACGGCGATTTCGCCGGCCTGGGCAGAGAATGCGGTAAGCGCGATTGCGGTTGTCAGCAGCGCGGCAGCAAGCTTCTTCATGTCTTCCTCCTCTTGATGGCCTTGTCGGCCGGTTTCCCGAGAGCTCCTCACTCTCCGAAGTTCTCGCGGGTAAAGGTCCGCGTGCCCTTTCCTCAGCGGCGGTTGCGCAGCTGGTCGATCCACACGGTGACCAGGATGACGAGGCCGATGATGATCTGCTGTGTGAAGGCGGAGACGCCGTTCATGTTGAGGCCGTTGCGCAGGATGCCGATCACGAAGGCGCCGATCGCGGTTCCGGAAATCGTGCCGACCCCGCCGATCAGCGACGTGCCGCCGATGACCGCGCTGGCGATCGCGTCGAGTTCGTACATCACGCCCTCGTTCGGCTGTGCGGTGACGAGGCGCGACATCAGCACGCAGCCGGTAAGGCCCGCGAGCGTGCCGGACAGGACATAGGTGAAGCTGACGATGCGCGTCACGTTGACGCCGGAAAGCCGCGCCGCATCCGCATTCGAGCCGACCGCATAGATATGCCGGCCGAGCACCGAGCGGTTGAGCATGTAGGATACGGCAAGCGCGATGACGATCATCAGGATGACCGGATAGGGGATGCCCGGAAAGATGATGGTCGGGAAACCGTCGTCGCCGATCTTGACGATGCGCAGGAGCGAGCCGTTGCCGAGTTCGCCGAAGGATTCACCGAGCCCCGAAACGGCCCGCGCCCCGGTGATCTGCAGCGCGACGCCGCGGGCGATCATCATCATCCCGAGCGTCGCGATGAACGGCGGCAGCTTCATTTTGGTCACGAGAATGCCGTTGATGAACCCGCAGACCGAGCCGGTCAGGATGCCGAAGATCATGCCGAGCCAGACGGGCGCTCCGAAATCCTTGACCGCGAGTGCCGCGACGACGCCGGAAAGCGCCAGAACGGAGCCGACCGACAGGTCGATGCCGCCGGTGATGATCACGCAGGTGGCGCCGATGCCGAGAAAGGCGATCGAGGTCACCTGCAGCGCCACCGTCATGCCGTTGTCGATGGTGAAGAAGGCGCTGCTGGTCGCCGAGAAGACGCCGATCAGCACGAACAGGCTGCCGAGGGCGGCGAATTTCTGGATGATGTCCTTCTGCCGGTCGCTGAACGCGCCGCTCTTCTGTTTCGAAACTTCGGTGATCTCAGCCATGTTATGCCCTCATCCTGCCGACCGAGCGTAGCCGGAGGCGTATCGCATGATCTCTTCCTGATCGGTTTTCGCCGTCGCCAGCACGCCGGTGATGCGGCCCTGGTGGAAGACCGCGACGCGGTCGGTCATGCCGAGAATTTCCGGAAGCTCGGAGCTGATCAGCACGACGCCGATGCCGTTTGCCGCAAGCTCGTCCATGATCCGGTAGATCGCGAGCTTGGCGCCGACATCGATGCCGCGCGTCGGTTCGTCGAAGAACAGCAGCTTCGATTTGCGGAACAGCCACTTGCCGATGATGATCTTCTGCTGGTTGCCGCCCGAAAGTAGGCGAACCGGCTGCTTGATCGAGGGCGTGCGGATGTTGAGCAGATCGATATATTGTTTGGTGGCCTTTGCATGCCTGGCGAAGTCGATCACGCCAAAGCGATTGGAGACCGCCTCCATGTTGGCGAGCGTCATGTTCGCATCGACCGTCATCTTGACCGCCAGCCCCTGCGCCTTCCGGTCTTCGGACAGGTAGGCAAGACCGGCGGCGATTGCGTCGCGGGGCGAGCTGATCGAGAGCGTCCGCCCGTGCAGGGTGACGGTGCCGGCATCGAGCGGCTCGGCGCCGAAGATGGCGCGGGCGACTTCCGTGCGTCCGGCGCCCATCAGCCCGGCAAAGCCGAGGATCTCGCCGCGGCGGAGCGTGAAGGAGACGTCGCGGAAGACGCCGGCGCGCGAAAGGCCTTGCGCCGAGAAGATGATTTCGTCGCTCGGGACGGACGTGCGGTCCGGAAATTTTTCCTCCAGCGACCGGCCGACCATTTTCGAGACGATCGCGTCGATGCTGGTGGCGGCAAAATCGTCGGTGGAGATGTAGCGGCCGTCGCGCAAAACCGTGACGCGATCGACGATCTCGGACATTTCGTCCAGCCGGTGCGAGATATAGACGATGCCGACGCCCGATGCCTTCAGGTCGCGGATCACCTTGAACAGCAGCCGGGTCTCCTGCTCGGTGAGCGACGAGGTCGGCTCGTCCATGATCAGCACTTCGGCGTCCAGCGACAGCGCCTTGGCGATCTCGACCATCTGGCACTGGGCGACGGAGAGGCCGCGCACCGGCCGGTCCGGATCGATGTCGACGCCGAGCCGGTCGAGGCAGCGCTTGGCGTCGGCACGCAGCTTCTTCCGGTCGACCAGAAGGCCGCCGCCGAAAAAGCCGCGGCGCGGCTCGCGGGCGAGATAGATATTTTCCGCCACCGTCAGGTGCGGCACGAGATTGAGTTCCTGGTGGATGATGGCGATGCCGGCGGCTTCCGATTCCCGCGTCGAGGAGAAATGCCGTTCCTCGCCCTTGTAGGTGATCGTGCCGGAGCTCGGCTGGTAGACGCCGCTGACGATCTTCATCAGCGTCGACTTGCCGGCGCCGTTTTCGCCGCAGACGGCATGGACCTCGCCGCGGCGGAGGTCGAAATGGACGTTGGAGAGCGCTTTGACGCCGGGAAAGTCCTTGCTGATATTGTCGAGGCGGAGCAGCGTTCCGGTGGCCGGGGCCGGCGTGACGCGGCCCGGCAGCATGGCGGCGCCATGCGCAGTCTGCCCAAGCTCGGCCGGACGGTTTTCCACATTCGCCTCCCTGGGCCACCAGGCCCATTCGCCGGCGGCTCCTCCCTCCGGCGTCACCAATGGGTAAACCCGAGCTCAGAACTGGTCAAGCCAATTTTTTGGACGGCCTGTCGCTTGCGTTTTGAAGGTCGGCACGAAATGCTGGAAACCTATGGGAATTCAATGGAGAAAATTTGTTTGTTGCTCTCTTGGAACTGCCTGATATGGTAAGGCCACATTGTCCAGGATGACCAAATCCATGAATGGATCCATCAAAGCTCCAGAACCAAGACGTCTTTATCAGCAGGTTGCCGACCAGATCCGGCTGCTCATCCAGGGTGGCCAGTTTCCGGCCGGCGCGCGCCTGCCGGCGGAGCGGGAGCTTGCCCAGCAGCTCGGCGTCTCGCGGCCATCCCTGCGTGAAGCGCTGATCGCGCTTGAAATCGACGGAAGCGTCGAGATCCGCATGGGCTCGGGCATCTACGTCACGGCCGAGCCGGACCGCCGGGCCTGGCAGAGCGGTTCCATGGGCGAAAGCCCGCTGGAGCTGATGCAGGCGCGCGCCGCCGTCGAAGGCGCGGTCATCCTGCTTTCGGCGGCAAGGATCACGACGGAAATGCTGCGCTCGCTGCGCCAGACGCTCGACCAGATGCGTACCGAGATCGCCGAAGGCCGCAAGGCGCTCGATCTCGACCGGCTTTTCCATCTGACCATTGCCGGGCAGTCGGGCAATTCGGTGCTGGCCCATATCGTCGGCGACCTGTTCGACGAACGGCACAGCCCGATGTCTGCGCAGATCCGCGCGCGGTTCGAATCCCCGGAAACCTGGGGTGCCGCGCTCGTCGAACACGAGGCGATCTATGCGGCGCTGGAGGCGCGCAATCCGCTTCTCGCGCAGGCGATGATGCATGCACATCTGGAAGAATCGAAACAACGCTGGATGAACCACGAGACGCGGTGATATGCCTGCGGCTGTTTCGGGAGGAAACGAAAATGGATATTGCGGCTTCACCCATCATTATCTTGAACCCGATCGACGACGTCGGCGTCGCAAGGCAGCCGATGCGGGCCGGCGGACCGACCGGTTACGGCGATCTCATGGCCCGCGAACTGATCGGCCGCGGTCACAAGGTGGCGATCAGGGCGGTCCCGGCGGGTGGCGAGGTGAAGAAATACGGCCAGGTGATCGGCATTGCGACCGAGGACATCGCGGCCGGCAGCCATGTCCATCTCCATAACCTCGCCATGCTGCCTTCCGAGCACGAGCATCAGTTCAGCGTCGATATCGAGGAAAAGGGCATGCTGCCGGAGGCCGAACGGCGCACCTTTCTCGGTTACGACCGGGGCACCGGCGGCGCCGGGACCCGCAACTATATCGGCGTCATCTCCTCGGTGAACTGTTCCGCCACGGTGTCGCGCTATATCGCCGACTATTTCAACCGCATGGGCGGGCTCGAAGGCTTCGACAATGTCGACGGCGTCGTGGCGCTAACCCATGGCGGCGGCTGCGCGCTCAACAACAAGTCGGAAGGTTACCGGCTGCTGATCCGCACGATCCAGGGTTATGCCCGCCACCCGAATTTCGGCGGCATCCTGATGATCGGGCTTGGCTGCGAGACGAACCAGATCGCCCCGATCCTCGAGCATTACCGCATGGAAGAGGGCGACCGGCTGCGCACCATGAACATCCAGCAGCATGGGGGCACGAAAAAGACCATCGACGCGGCGATTGCGATCATCAAGGAGATGCTGCCGGCCGTGAATGCCGCGACGCGCACCCCGCAGCCGCTCTCGAAACTGAAACTGGCGCTCGAATGCGGCGGTTCGGACGGTTATTCCGGCATTTCGGCCAATCCGGCGCTCGGTTATGCGTCGGACCTGATCGTCCGCAACGGCGGCACCACGGTGCTCTCCGAAACCCCCGAGATCTATGGCGCCGAACATCTTCTGACCCGCCGGGCCGTGACGCCGGACGTGGCGAAAAAACTTCTGCAGCGGATCGACTGGTGGCGGGATTATACCGCCCGCAACGGCGACGAGCTCAACAACAACCCGTCTCACGGTAACAAGCTCGGTGGCCTGACCACTATCCTGGAAAAGTCGCTCGGCGCCGTCGCCAAGGGCGGCTCGATGCCCTTGAAGGCGGTCTACGAGTTTGCCGAAACGGTCACCGAACCCGGTTTCGTGTTCATGGATACGCCGGGCTACGATCCTGTCGCGGTGACCGGCCAGGTGGCCGGCGGCTGCAACGTCATCTGTTTCACCACCGGGCGCGGCTCGGTCTCCGGCTTCAAGCCGTCTCCCTGCATCAAGATCGCCACCAATTCCGAAATGTATGAGCACATGAAGGAAGACATGGACCTGAACTGCGGCGGCATCGTCACCGGCGAGGAGACGATCGAACAGGCGGGACTAAGGATTTTCGAGGATGTGATCGCGGTGGCTTCCGGCAAGAAGACGCTGAGCGAGATCTATGACTACGGCGACAACGAATTCGTGCCGTGGCAGGTCGGGGCGGTCACGTAAAAGAGCGACCGCATGCGGGGCTGTTTTGGGGACCTGCTGGACAGAGCTTGAGCCCATGAAAGCGTGGCGCCCCACCCTCCGTCATCCTCGGGCTTGAGTCGAGGATCCATGGGCCGGCTGTGCGGATGGTGGATCCTCGGCTCAAGGCCGAGGATGACGGCGGATATGTTGCGACGTGTTGAAACGCAAAGGGCAGTGGCCTAGGCCGGATCGACATTCATTGCATCCATATCATCGCGGCGATGAGGTGAACGACGCCTTTGAAGGGAGCTGTCCTTCGCTCGTAGCGGGTTGCGAAGCGGCGGAAGTGCTTCATTCTCCCGAAACAGCGCTCGATGCGGTTGCGGTTCTTGTAAGCGAGTTCGTCGTGGGGAATGATGATCTTGCGCGATCG
>Ga0102590_1000441_pt1 | contig 94175 bp, 78 predicted proteins | sample AraplaMF_Col_mMF_FD_76859 | JGI IMG/M metagenome (GOLD analysis project Ga0102590, IMG submission 76859) | Arabidopsis root microbial communities from the University of North Carolina, USA - plate scrape MF_Col_mMF | ecosystem: Host-associated > Plants > Roots > Endosphere | place: USA... | reverse complement strand
AGGTGCCCGGACTGAAGAAGAAGCCATCCACGTCGGAGCTGCTCGACTGGCTCAAGCTGCTGCTCAACGAGGACATCACGCCGGAGATGCTGAGGGAGCGCGACCCGCGCAAGCTGATCCCGCCGCTACATGGCGCGCTGCTCAAGAACGAACAGGACGTGCACCTGTTCGAGCGGCTGGCATTCCTCAGCCGGCGCGAAGTATAATTCGCTAACGATTTGAAGCGCCAGAACCTAAAGTTCTGGCGCTTTGTTTTTCGGAACACACAACAAACAAAAAGAACAGGGAAGATGAACGTTCAGGCACAGATCGACAGGACTTCACCGCGCGCCACCGAGCATTTCGACGTCGTGATCGCCGGCGCGGGAATCTCAGGCGTCGGCGCCGCCTATCACCTCACCACGCAATGTCCCGGCACGACGTTCGTCGCGCTGGAAGCCCAGAAGACGTTCGGCGGCACCTGGACCACCCACCGCTATCCCGGCATCCGCTCCGACAGCGACCTGCACACCTTCGGCTACCGCTTCAAGCCGTGGACCACGGCGCCGATCGCGAGCGCCGCCGAAATCCTGAAATACATGGGCGAGGTGATCGAGGAGAACCGTCTCGCGCCTCACATCCGCTACCAGCACACCATCACCTCGGCAAAATGGTCGAGCGAGGAAAACCTCTGGACCATCGAGGCCACGCGCACCGACACCGGCGAGAGACTACGCTTCACCACCAATTTCTTCTGGATGTGCCAGGGCTATTACCGCCACACCGAGGGTTATACGCCGGAGTGGAAGGACATGGCCAAGTTCAAGGGCCCGGTCATCCATCCGCAGAAATGGCCTGATGACCTCGATTACAAGAACAAGCGCGTCGTCGTCATCGGCTCGGGCGCAACCGCCGCGACGCTGATCCCGGCGATGGCGGGCGACGCCGCGCATGTCACCATGCTGCAGCGCTCGCCGACCTACTTTCGCACCGGCCGTAATGCGATTGAAATCGCCGAGGAACTGCGAAAGCTGCAGGTCGACGAGACCTGGATCCACGAAATCACCCGCCGCAAAATCCTGTTCGACCAGGACGCCTTCACCCGCAAGACCTTCAACGAGCCGGAAGCGGCCAAGAAGGATTTGCTGTCGGCGGTCGAGGCCTATCTCGGCAAGGACTACGACATCGCGACCCACTTCACGCCAAAGTACCGGCCGTGGCGGCAGCGCATCGCCTTCATTCCTGACGGCGACCTGTTCCAGGGCATCAAGTCCGGCAAGGCCTCCGTCGTCACCGACGAGATCGACCGCTTTACCGAAAAGGGCATCCTGCTGAAGTCAGGCAAGGAGCTCGAGGCCGACATCATCATCACCGCGACCGGCTTCAACCTCTGCGCCACTGGCGACATCGAGTTTGCCATCGACGGCAAGCCGCTCGACTTCGCCGATACCGTCACCTATCGCGGCATGATGTTCACGGGGGTGCCGAACCTCGTCTGGGTGTTCGGCTATTTCCGCGCGAGCTGGACGCTGCGCGTCGACCTCGTCGCCGATTTCGTCTGCCGGCTGCTCCAGCACATGAAGGCAACGGGTGCGAAAAAGGTGACGCCGCAGCTTCGCCCCGAAGACCACAACATGCCGCTGCTGCCGTGGATCGATCCGGAGAACTTCAATCCCGGCTACATGATGCGCGGCATGCATTTGCTGCCCAAGCGCGGCGAAAAGCCGGAATGGCAGCACAACCAGGATTACTGGGCGGAGAAGGATGAATTCCCGGCGATTGATCTCAAGGACAAGGCGTTCGTTTACGGCTGAGGTACGAGTGACCGCGGCTTATCCGCGTCATTGCGAGCGAAGCGAAGCAATCCACCTCTCCGCACGCGGAGACATGGATTGCTTCGTCGCTTTGCTCCTCGCAATGACGGCGACATTCCGTCACTCGGCCGTCCTTAAGCGGCGCGCGCCTCGATCACATTGAACCGCCCTGCCGGATAGACCTTCGCCAGCGCGAACCCGCTCTGCTCAAGCAATTCGCGATACTGCCGCTCGGTGCGCTCGGCCCCGCCCGGCCCGCGCATCATGTTCAGGTCGCTCAACGCGTGCGCCTTGTCCTCGTCTGTGGCGGCGGGCGTTTCCGGCATCAGCCGTTCGACGAGCAGCAGCTTGCCGCCACTTGGCAGCGCCTCGCGGCAATTTCGCAATATCGCGATGCTGCGCGCATCGTTCCAGTCATGGATGATGCTCTTGAGGATGATCGCGTCGGCGATGGCCGGCACGGATTTGAAGAAGTCGCCCGCGACAAACTCGACGCGGTCGCTGACGCCGATTTGCTGGAGATGCGTGGCCGCAGCTTCCGCGCAGCGCGGAAGATCGAAAACGGTGCCGCGCAGCTTCCGGTTTTGCTGCGCGATGGCGCCGAGCAGTTCGCCGGAGCCACCGCCGACGTCCATCAGGTGAGATATCCCGCTGAAATCGTAGGAGCGAAGGATGGCCGGCGTGACCAGCCGCGTGAGCTCGGTCATCGCGGCGTTGAACTTGTCGACGAGTTCAGGCGCTCGCCCCATCATTTCGAAGCTGCTGGAGAAGCCTTCTAATTCCGCCGCCGTCTTGCCGGTCATCACGGTTTCCAGCATTCCGCTCCAACGTTGCGCAAGCATTTCGGCCTCAAAGATTGCCCAGGCCTTGAACGATTGCTCAGCTTCTCCGTCGAGGCCGCGGCCTACGTCCGTGATCGCGTAACCGTCCTTGCCAGACCTTTCGCATATGCCGATGGTGGAAAGCGCAGTGAGCAGCCGCCCAAGCGCACGCTCGTCCGCGCCGGTCGCCTTTGTGAGTTCAGCAAGCGTACGCGGTCCGTCGCGCAATAGCTCCGCAATGCCGAGCTTAACCGCCACATGGATCACCGCCGTCACGCGGTGCGACTGGATCAGGTCGAAAAGCCTGAGGGCCGATTCTTGCGATGACATCGTGCCTCCTAAGGTCGCGTCATTGGGGATTTCGGATATCGATTATCTTCGCCAGTTCGTTCATGGCCGATCGCTGCTTGTCGATCCCCGCCTTCAGTTCCTCCGTCGTGCCGCTCAATACGATATGGCCGCCAGCCTCAAGTTTGCGGCGGATGTCTGTTTCGCTGCAAATGTCGGCGACGTCGGCGGCAATCTTGTTGAGCACCGCCTGCGGCGTGCTCCTGCTGCCGAAAATTCCTGCCAACCCTTCGATCTCCAACTCAGGGTATCCGAGTTCGCGCACGGTCTTGATGTCAGGCAGCGCAGCAGCGTGGCTCGGATTGATGACAGCAAGGAAGCGCGCCTTTCCGGCCTGAACGGGCGAGGCGGACGCCGCCCATGAGGTCACGAGCGCCTGGATGCGGTCTTCCCCGAGATCGGCCTGGGGCTGAGAGGCGTCGCGATAGCTGACGAAACTCATCTTGAGATCGTGCCGCTTCAGGAATGCCGAAAACACAAATCGAGGCAAGGTCGGACCTGACGTCCAGGCATATTTCCCTGGATTCGCCCGCAGCACCTCAATCAGTTCCGGGATGCTGCTCACGGAAAGCTGGTTGCTGACGGTGAGCGTCAAGGCAATGGCGGTGGTGGCAGAAATCGGCACCAGGTCGCGATTGACGTCGTATGCCAGCTTCTCGACCAGCATCGGCGCGACGGTGATCGAACCAGCCACTGTATACAGCAGCGTATGATCATCCTGGCTTGCGATGAACGAACCGACGCCGATCGTGCCCTCGCCGCCGGGGCGATCTTCCACGACGACGGGCTTGCCCCATTTCCTGCCGAGCGCATCGGCGAAAATGCGGGCCGCAGCGTCGTTTGCGCTTCCGGGCGGAAACGTCACGATCAATTTGACCTGCCGTTCGGGCCAATCGGCGCGCGCGGAAATCGGCGCAACAAGAGCCATGACCGAGGTCGCAAATGCCACGAACGATCGCAGCCGTCGCGCACTGCGCTGGGCAGATTTTCCGGACGCTGAGCGACGGGTGGCCCATGTTGAACCACGGGATCTCTGCGAGAACATCGTCACGGCTGCCTCCCATTGAACGCTGGTTCGGATTGCCTTGCGATTTTCGTCGGCCGTCCTTCAGGCGAGCACGGCAGGCATTTGCTTCGCGCCGCCCGTGATCATGGTGACGGCTAATCAGAACAAACAAAATGAAAGAATTCACAAGATGCATGTATACTGTTACGGTATCATATAACCTTTATGCCGCGAAATTTGCCATAAAGGCACGAGTTATGTATACATACTGCACTCAACAAGGAGTGCAGCCATGCCGTCACCCTTCCCGCTCAATGCCTGGTACGCCGCCGCCTGGGACGTCGACATCAAGCACGCGCTGTTTCCCCGCACGATCTGCGGCAAGCATGTCGTGATGTACCGCCAGTCCAACGGGCGGGTCTCTGCGCTCGAGGACGCCTGCTGGCACCGCCTGGTGCCGCTCTCGAAGGGCCGGCTCGACGGCGACACCGTCATCTGCGGCTATCACGGGCTGAAGTTCAACGCGCAGGGTCGCTGCACCTACATGCCCTCGCAGGACACCATCAACCCGTCGGCCTGCGTGCGCTCCTATCCGGTGGTCGAGCGCCACCGCTTCATCTGGCTGTGGATGGGCGATCCGGCGCTGGCCGATCCCGCGCTGGTGCCCGACATGCACTGGAACGACGATCCGGCCTGGGCCGGCGACGGCAAGACCATTCACGTGAAGTGCGACTACCGCCTCGTGGTCGACAATCTGATGGACCTGACCCACGAGACCTTCGTGCATGGCTCCAGCATCGGCAACGACCACGTCGCCGAAGCCCCGTTCGACGTCACCCACGGCGACAAGACCGTGACGGTGACGCGCTGGATGCAGGGCATCGATGCCCCGCCGTTCTGGGCGGCGCAGTTGCAGAAGCCCGGCCCGGTCGACCGCTGGCAGATCATCCATTTCCAGGCGCCCGGCACCGTCAATATCGATGTCGGTGTTGCGCCCGCCGGCACCGGCGCCCCGGAAGGCGATCGTTCGCAGGGCGTCAACGGTTTTGTGCTCAACACCATGACGCCGGAGACCGCGACCACCTGCCACTATTTCTGGGCCTTCGTCCGCAATTACCGCACCACCGAGCAGAAGCTGACCACCGATATCCGCGAAGGCGTTGCCGGCATCTTCCATGAGGATGAAATCATCCTCGAGGCGCAGCAGCGCGCGATGGACGAGAATCCGGACCGCACCTTCTACAATCTCAACATCGACGCCGGCGCGATGTGGGCGCGGCGCGTGATCGACCGCATGGTCGCGCGCGAGGCCGCGCCGCAGGCCATGCAGGCCGCGGAGTAAAACGATGAGCGAGCGCGACGCTGAACGCTCCGTGTCGCAGACCGTGCGGGCGCAGCTCGCGCTGCGCGACATGATCCTGTCCGGGCGGCTGCGGCCGGGCGAGCGCATCTCGGAACTGCAGGCGGTCGACATCACCGGCGTGTCGCGGACGCCGGTGCGGCTGGCGCTGGTACGGCTGGAGGATGAAGGCCTGCTGCAGGCGATCCCCTCCGGCGGCTTCATGGTGAAAGCGTTCACCGAGCGCGACATTCTGGACTCGATCGAGCTGCGCGGCACGCTCGAAGGCCTCGCCGCCCGCTTCGCCGCCGAGCGCGGCGTCAGCGCGCGCAGCCTCGAGCCGCTGAAGGAATGCCTTGCCGATCTCGACCAGCTCGTGCGCCAGGACCCGATTTCAGTCGAAGCCTTTTCCGCCTATGTGACGATGAACGCGCGCTTTCACGCGCTGCTCAATGAACTCTCCGCCAGCGCGCCTGTTATCCGCGAGATCGACCGCGTCTCGGCGCTGCCGTTCGCCTCACCGAGCGCCTTCGTAATGGCGCAGTCGGCGCTGCCGGAAGCGCACCAGATCCTGCTGCTCGGGCAGGATCACCATCGCATCGTGGTCGACGCGATCGAGAACCGCGAGGGCGCGCGGGCCGAGGCCGTGATGCGCGAGCATTCGCGGCTCGCCGCGCGCAATCTGCGGCTTGCGGTCCGCAACCGCACGCATCTCGAACTGATGCCGGCGCTCGCTCTGCTCAAATCCTCAGCCGAATAGGAAACGCCCATGCGCTTTGCCGAGCAATGGAGCTGGTGCACCGTCGAAGCTGTCAGCGACGTGACGCCCACGATCCGCGAATTCCGCCTGCGCCCGGAGAACGGCCGCGTGGCGCCCTACCCGGCCGGCAGCCATATCACCGTCTCCCTGCTGATCGACGGACAGCCGGCGCGGCGCTCCTATTCGCTGGTGGAGAACGGCGACGCCGGCACCTACCGGATCGCCGTGCGGCTGGCACCGGATAGCCGCGGCGGCTCGCGCGGCATGTGGAGCTTGCAAGCGGGCGCGCGGATCGAGACGTCAAATCCGGCGTCCCTGCTCGACATCGACTGGACGCGGAAGAACTATTGCCTGATCGCCGGCGGCATCGGCATCACCCCGATCACGGGCATCGCCGCCGCCCTGCACCGCCGAAATATCGACGCTCCCCTGCACTACGCCGTCAAATCGCGCGGCGATGCGGCGTTCCTCGACGAGCTGACGGCGCTGCTCGGCAACCGGCTCGCCCTGCACGCCTCCGATGAAGGCGCGCGGCTCGACCTCGCAGCCACCTTCCGCGCGCTGCCGGACGATGCCATCGCCATCATGTGCGGACCGATGCAGATGCTGGAGGCGGCGCGGCGCGCCTGGAATGACGCGGGAAGAGCGCCTTCCGATCTGCGCTACGAGACCTTTGGCTCCAGCGGCCTGAAACCGACCGCGGAATTCCGCGTGCGGCTGAAGGATATCGACACCGAACTCGTGGTGCCGCAGAACAGCTCGATGCTCGACGCGCTCAACGCCGCTGGCTTCGAGGTGATCTCAGACTGCCAGCGCGGCGAATGCGGCGTCTGCGCGGTCGATGTGGTCGCCGTCGAAGGCGAGATCGACCATCGCGATGTATTCTTCAGCGATGCGCAGAAGCACGAGAACCGCAAGATATGTCCCTGCGTGTCGCGCGCGATCGGTGTCGTCACCATCGATACGCTGTACCGGCCGGAAGCGGCATAGGTCGCGCCAATAGCCTGATCAGCCGCAATTCCAGACCGGCCCGATCGGCGTCCGGGTCCAGCACGGGCCGAAGCTGCCGCCGTTGTAGCGGCCGCCGTAGAAGCCGGGCCGGCCGAAATAGTGCCAGTCGCCGTCGTACCCGTAATAACTTGGGACGGGATCGATATACCAGGGGCGCTGGTTGCGGCGCGCCATGCGCAAAGCCGAAGCCTTCTGGCGGAAAGCCGGCAGGCTGTTGTTCGGCGGCTGCTGATAGCCCGGCAGGAAGCCGTATCCGTGCCAGCGCGGCGCTGGCCGTTTATGAACCGGCTCTGCCGGCGCGACGGCCGGCAGCAGCGACAGGACGATAGCAATCGACAGGAACACGAAGCGCGACATCAGCGCACCATAGACGGCCGGCCGTTGCGAGGCGATTCAAATCTGAGTGCACAGCACAGCAGCTTGCGGTTCGCTGGCGAAACGCCCCCTTGCGCCGGCTGGCCGGACCGGAGCATGCTTCAACCGGGTTGAATTCCAGGCATGATCTGTGTGGGAAACCGGCATCCACTTTTCTGGATCATGCGCTAGAAGAATTCACCGAGGAACGCCGCCGCTTCATCCGAGATCTGGAATGACGCGGGAAGAGCGCCCTCCGATCTGCGCTACGAGACCTTCGGCTCCAGCGGCCTGCGCCTTTTAACGATCCAATAGCGAACCAATTCCCAGCAAGCGACGCGGTGTTCAGACACTCCGCCATTTCCAGTTTACACCGGCGCAATCCCGGTTCGATCCGCACAGATCAATCCGTCAGCAGATCATACTCCCGGCGCAAGACAGTTTGGACGTGAACCGCCGCGCGCGCGGCGGTATTGGCATCTGCCGCGCCCGCCGCCAGCACGCAGAGCGACCAGTTATTTTCAGCGCCCTTTGCAACGCGATTGATCGCTATTTCCTGCACGTTATGACAGCCGGGCTGCTTTCTCACTTCTGACAACGCTCGACGCTGCAATTCCGGTATTGAAACGCGGACCTTGGGCATAGGTTGGCTCGACTAGTTGGGGGCCTCGGCCTACATGCCTAACAGAGCAAGAGCAATTCGGGTTCCAACCTTGCGAGAAGGCGCGACCTTCGATCAGGCTGGGCTGCACGGCAAAGTCCTTAGGGAATGGGACGCGGTGCGAGTCCTTAGTAGCAGTACGATATTGCCGCCGAGCCCGCCTGATGGAGCGTTAAAGCCGAAGCGAATCGGCAACGTCTGTTCGGCAAATAGATGATGGCCTTGTGCCTTAGGCTGTCCGCTTGGTGCTTAACTCAGCCATCTCTTTCGCATACTGACCGAACATGGCGATCCGCTTGCTTGTGAATTCTGCAATGACAGTGGGGAATTCGACGGGCGACCTAATCGCCGCTAGCCTCTGGCTGAATTCAAAAGCAAATGTCATGTTAGCTTGCGCCATTTCCAGCAGCTTTGCCTGATAAGCGCGCACGTTTGCGGTGGCTGAAAATAAATCAAATCCTTTGCTCGAACGGTTATCCGTCATCCTCTGTGTGAAATCTTCTTGTAGGGCTGTCACCGGATTCTCGATCGCAAGGGGAGCTTCGAGTCCAACAAGGGAAGCCATTGGTGTTGAGTCGTTATGACGCTTGGCGGAAACTCCAGCTGAGCCTGTCGCAACCGAGCCCGGACGAACCTTCGGGCTTCTGACAATAGCCTGAGTGGCCCGCTGGGCCTTCGCGGCTATTTTCGGGTTGCGCGCCTTTGACGCCGTCGCCGGTTTACGTTTGCTCATATGACACTCCAAAGGATGGATTGGGACCACGGCGGTCATTCGTGCAACGATAACAGGCTGCCGTGCAAAGATAACAGGCTGCGCAGTTCAGCGTTCCTAACGGCAAGTAAAGTTCCACATGAGAGCTGTGGCTCTTCCAGATCACTCCAAACTCCCGTTCAGACTGGAAGGTCTAAGCATGCAAAGTGGTACACCGAATGCTATTTCCGTCGTCGTGTCCTTCAATCCAACCCTCGCAGGTTATCCATCAACTCAAACAAGCGAGTAATCCGGGGATCCGGTTCCCAGAGAACGCTTGGAACGAATGCCTCCAGGCACACTTGGTACGAGCGACCGGGTGTTGCTATCCCCCCGTAGCACATCCGATGAAAAGACGGCTCCAGTCGCTGCCCCGCCACTGGGGCCGTTTTCGAACTAATGGCGGAAGATTGGCGCGCCTAGGCGCGAAAAGAGGTGGTCCCAATGAAAACCATGACGCCGAAAATCAAAGAGCATGCGTGCACAGCCTGTAACGGAACGGGCTTCCCGGTGGTAAAGCAGCCTACCTTGGCAACTCGCAAGATCTATCCAGTCAAGTGTCAGGCCTGTGCGGGAAAGGGAAGAATTCCGGACGGCAACTAGGAGGACCGACTTCACGATCCCAGAGGCAGTTCGGCATTGTGTCGGTCCTTAAGGACGTGCTGCCGTACAGACCGGACCATCCTGCCGCTTTCTTGGATGGACTGCGCAAGGCGGGACTACCGGAGCGATGAGCGCTTCTCACCACCACGATTCGCGAGACTTTGTGCTTGATGTCCGTTGGTGGCCCTTCGCGACATATTGCGCCGCCACGCGAACTTGGCCGCTGGCGGGGTAAAGCGGGCATAGCCTTCGTCGCGTAACGTCATCAGTTTTGTGGGTATACGGCTTAGAAGAATTCACCGAGGAACGCCGCGGCTTCATCCGAGATGCCGACGATCTTGTTCGTTGCCTGACGATAGAACTTAAAATTGAGCTCGGTCTCGGGCCGGCCGTCATTCCAGTCGGTGAAATGCTTGAGCTTGCTCCGCCCCAGCGGCCGCTTTGCCAGCGCGGTGCGTTTTATGGTGACGCTCACACGCGGCGTTTGCCTGACGATGCTGCGCTTCCTGGCGATCGCTTCGGCGGCAATGACGACGCCGCGCGCAACAAGGCCTTGCCCACCCTCGTTCTCGCTCGCGAACAGAAATACCGTATCGCCTTCGGCGATACGCTTGCCGCCATACATGGTCTTTTGCGCTGACAACGCGAACGTCTTCTGCCGCGGATCAGAAATCTCGGCCTTGATCGCGAACGCCATGTTCCCCGTGCCAATGCTAGGCGGACACCGGCAACCTCACCGCCTCCGGCGCCGCCTTGCCGCGGATCATATCGGAGGCCTTGTCGGCGATCATCAGTGTCGAGGCGTTGAGATTGGCGGAGATCATCCGCGGCATGATCGAGGCATCGACGACGCGCAGACCCTGCAGGCCGTGCACGCGCAACTGGTCGTCGACCACGGCCCATTTGGTATCGGCCGGTCCCATGCGGCAGGTGCAGCCGGGATGGAAGGTGGTGGTGCCGCGCTCGGTGGCGGCGGCGAGCAGTTCGTCGTCGCTCTGCACCTTCGGGCCCGGAAAATCCTCATAGGCGTAATAGGGCGCGAGCGGCTTGGAGGCGAGCAGCCGGCGCGCCAGCTTCATGCCGGCAACGACGACGCGGCGGTCGATCTCCTCGACGAGATAGTTGGTCTGGATGATCGGCGCCGCGAACGGATCGGCGGAGCGGATGCGGACATAGCCGCGGCTCTCCGGGCGCTGCTGCCATGAGGCGACCGTCATGCCCGGCTCGTCCTCGAGCTGGCCCTGCACGCCTTCCTTGTAGCTCGCCGGCGTGAAGGTGAGCTGCAGGTCGGAGCTTTCAGTGGTCTCGCCGGAGTGCCAGAAGCAATAGACCATGGTCGGCGACAGCGAGAGCAGGCCGCGCCGCGTCGTCGCCCATTTCAGCGCTTCCACCCAGAGGCTCATGCCGCGGCGGAGCTCATTGATGGTCCGGATGTTCTTGACGCGCGCCACCGAACGCGGCGCGTAGTGGTCCTGCAGGCCTTCGCCGACGCCCGGCAGCGCGTGGCGAACCTCGATGCCGTGCGACTGCAGCAGGTCCGGCGAGCCGACGCCGGACAATTGCAGCACCTGCGGCGAGTTATAGGTGCCGCCGGAAAGAATGACTTCCTTGCTCGCGCGCACCTCGACCGGTGTACCGCCCTTGCCGCCCCGGAGATAACGCACGCCGACCGCGCGCTTGCCTTCGAAGATGACGTTGGTGACATGCGCATGCGTGCGCACGTCGACATTGCCGCGCTTGCGCGCCGGATGCAGGAACGCCTTTGCCGCGCTCACGCGCAATCCGTTCTCGATGGTGCGCTGGCAGTAGGACACGCCCTCCTGGATCGCGCCGTTGTAGTCGGGATTGCGCGGGATTCCGAGGCTGACGGCGCCTTCCATGAAGGCTTCGCACAGCGGGTCCTGCCAGTCCATGGTGGTAACGGTGAGGTTGCCGTCGCGGCCGCGATAGGTGTCGTCGCACTCGCCGACACGCCGCTCCATCCGCTTGAAATAGGGCAGCACGTCCGGATAGCCCCAGCCGCGATTGCCGAGCTGTGCCCAGGTATCGAAATCCTGGCGCTGGCCGCGGTTGTAGATGTGGCCGTTGATCGACGACGATCCGCCCAGCGTCTTGCCGCGCGGCGCGTAGATGCTGCGCCCGCCGGTCCACGGCCCCGGCTCCTGGCTGTAGCCCCAGTTGACGCTCTTCATATGGAACGTCTTGATGAAGCCGGCCGGCAGATGGATGTAGGGATGCCAGTCCTTGCCGCCTGCTTCGAGCACGCAGACGCGGCTCGCGGGATCTTCACCCAGCCGGTTGGCGAGCACGCTGCCTGCGGAGCCCGCGCCGATAATCACATAATCGAACGTTTCCATGGTCTCGCTTCTGGCGCGGCTTCGTTACCGCGGCTTGTCGTTGAGTTGATAGGTGAGATGCGCCTTCACCGTCGGCCATTCGCTGGCGATGATGCTGTAAACCACGGTATCGCGCAACGTGCCGTTGGGCGCGATCTGGTGGCTTCTCAGGATACCGTCCTGCTTGGCGCCCAGGCGCTCGATGCCGCGCCTGCTCTGGTGATTGAAGAAATGCGTGCGGAACTCGACTGCAATGCAGTTCAGCTTCTCGAAGGCGTGCGTCAGCAACAGCAATTTGCACTGCGTATTGAGCGCGCTGCGCTGCACGCGCTTGGCGTACCAGGTCGAGCCGATCTCGACGCGGCGGTTGGCGGCATCGACGTTCATATAGGTCGTCATGCCCGCGACCTTGCCGTCGGCATCAAACACCGTAAACGGCAGCATCGAGCCGGCTGCAAACAGGCCGAGGCGGCGGTCGATCTCTTTCTTCATGTTTTCGGCGGTCGGAATGAAGGTGTACCAGAGCTTCCACAATTCGCCGTCGCTGACGGCTTCGACGAGGCCGTCGACGTGATCGTGCGAGAGCGGCTCCAGCCGGGCGTGCGCGCCTTGCAAGGTTACCGGTTCAAGAAAAGCCATTTCGAAATTCTCCCTCTCCTCATCCTGAGGAGCCGCGAAGCGGCGTCTCGAAGGATGAAGGCCCCGTCTGTGGCCTCATGGTTCGAGACGCGCTACGCGCTCCTCACCATGAGGGTTATCCTTTCTCCGTCGTCATTGCGAGCGCAGCGAAGCAATCCATCTATCCCCGGGTGCGGCGTGGATTGCTTCGCTGCGCTCGCAATGACGGAGCTAGCATCTTCGGCGTACTATTTGTTCAAAAAATTCAGCGCCAGTCCGGGCCGCGGCCAGTCCATCGCGATCAGTTCGCCCTTGCCCGACAGCGTGATGTAGGCGGTCTTCAGTTCCGGCCCGCCGAAGGCGATGTTGGTGGTGACGCGGTCGCCGGTCGGGACCTGTTCGACCAGCGTGCCGTCGGGCGCAATGACCGAAATGCAGCCCGAGACCAGCGTCGCGACGCAGACATTGCCGCCCGCTTCGACCGCGAGCGAGTCGAACATCTGGTAGCCGCCGAGGCCCGCGATCGGCTTGCCGCGCTCGCCGCGATAAATCACCTCGCGCGGTTTCAGCGTGCCGGGTGCGGAAAGATCGTAGGCCCACAGACGCGCGGTCGGCGTCTCCGCGATGTAGACGGTGTTTTCATCGGGCGAGAGCCCGATGCCGTTGGCCGGCAGCACGCCATGCACGACCTCGACGATCTCCTTCATGCCGGGCTTGAGGTAGTACATCCCGCCGACATCCATCTCGCGGGCGCGGCGCTTGCCGAGATCGGAGAACCAGAGCCCGCCATGCCTGTCGAACACCAGGTCGTTCGGCCCCCGCAACGCGTGCTCGCCACATTTGTCGACGACGGTCTCGACCTTGCCGCTCTGCAGATCGACGCGCTGGATCGAGCCGCCTTGATAGTCGTCCGGCTGCGGCCCCGGCATGATCATCTTGCCGGCCGGGATCCAGGAGAAGCCGCCATTGTTGCAGATGTACATCTTGCCGTCGGGCCCCAGCGCCGCGCCGTTGGGGCCGCCGGGGATTTGCGCGACCACCTCTTTCCGCCCGTCGGGATAAACCCGCGTCAGCCGCTTCCCGCGGATTTCGACCAGCACCACCGAGCCGTCGGGCATCACCACGGGCCCTTCGGGAAACTCCAGGTCGGTAGCGAGAACGCGGATATCGGCCATGAAATCCTCCCGGCTGGCTTGGCTGCAGGAGGATTTTTGGCCCGGTCCCCGCACGCGCAACATTTCTTGTCGCGCCCGTTATGGCAAAGCCGGTTTCCCTTGCCAAGCAATGGCGGGCACCCGCGGCGCAGGGCAGCATTGCGAGAAGCGGTGCAATCCGTGGGCCTCGGTGCAATCGCTATTGCACCGGCACCCAGATCTCCAGTCCGCCATTGCCGGTGGCCGGATCGAACTTCTCGTCGTAGCGCTCGAAGTTCGGCGCGTCGGCGACCGTAAGGCCGGACTGCGGCAGCCACTGATTCCAGATCGCGCTGATGGTGCGGCGAATGGTCGAGATGTGCTCGGCGTGGGTGAATACCGCGTATTTCTGCTCGGGTATCCGCACGCGCGAAAACTCGCGCGGCAGGTCGGAGAAATCGGCGACCTCGACGCCGGCGATGTAATCGAAATTGCCGGAATCGTCGCCGTTGCAGCAGACGCCATAGGCAACGTTGCCGACGCGGTCGGAAATATCGCCGACCTTCTGGTGCAACTGATGCCACTGGTTCGGAATGTTGGCGCCGCCGTTATCGCAGTGATTGTAGCGTTCGCCGACGCCGGCAACGAGCAGGGCCTTGGCGGTCGCAAAGCGCGGCGGTTGCAGGTTGGTTGCGGGGGTCGAGTCCATCATGATCGGCTCCTGTAGCCTGAGCTTGTCGAGGCACGTTGCGGCGCGCACCGATTCCGGCGTGACGCCGAAATGGTCGCGGAACGCGCGGGTGAATGCCTCGTGGGAGCCGTAGTCCGCCTCCAGCGCCAGCGTGAGGATGTCCGGCGCGCCCTTGGCGAGCGCGCGCGCCGCCCTGGTCAGGCGACGGGCGCGAACATAGCGCATGACCGACATGCCGGTCGCCTCGGCAAACGCCCGCACCAGGTGAAAGCGCGAGACGCCGGCGACGGCTGCGATCTCCTCGAGCGTCAGCGCATCCGAGAGATGACCTTCGACATACCAGAGCGCCTTCTGGGCCGGATTCATGACCAACAGCCTTCCTGCGAAGCAACCGCATCATGACCTGATGTCGCGCGCTTCGTTTGACAGTCCTTGCTCTCCGTTTTCTTGCTGCGCAGCATCCGCGCATCAGCCATATCGGGAACCGCCGATTTCGTTATGATGCCGCGGTCCTGTCGGCACCTCGGAGAACAACCATGCAGATTAGCAACGTCCGGGCGCATCATATCCGCATTCCCTATGACGCAGGAGTTGCGAGCTTCAAGCAAGGCGCTTCGGCGATCTCGGCGCTGGAAATCGTCATGGTCGAGGTTTCCACCGATGCCGGCTTCACCGGCTGGGGCGATGCCTTTGCCTATGTCTGCCCGCGGACGAGCCATGCCGCGGTCGAGGAGATGATCGCCCCGCAGGCGCAGGGCCAGGCGGTGCCGGACGCGGCAGGCATTCCTGCCTTCATGGAGCAGATCCAGCGCAACCTGCATCTGTTCGGCCGCTACGGCATCACCATGTTCGCGATATCGGCGCTCGATATCGCGATGTGGGACCTTGCCGCCAAGGTGAAGGGCGTGCCGTTGCATCGGCTGATCGGCCAGATCAAGCGGACGCGAATTCCCGCCTATGCCAGCCTGCTCCGGATCGGCAAGCCCGAACTGATCGCGCGCGAATGCGAGACCGCGCTGCAGCAAGGCTACAAGGCGATCAAATTGCACGAGACCACGACGCCGGCGGTATTTGCCGCGCGGCAGGCGATCGGTCCAAAAATTCCGCTGATGGTCGACATGAACTGTCCGCTAAGCGGCGAGGAGGCGATCGCATTTGCGCATTCCTGCCGCGGCGCCGCGCCGCTGTTCCTGGAAGAGCCGGTCTGGCCGCCGGAAGATTTTGCAACGCTGGCCGAAGTGCGGAGCAAAGGCGGACTCAATGTGGCGGCCGGCGAGAACGCCTGCACGGTGCATCAGTTCAGGCAGATGATGCAGGCCGGCGCGGTGAGCCATGCGCAGCCTTCCGTCATCAAGGTCGGCGGCATCACGGAGTATCTGAAGATCGCGGATCTCGCCGACCAGCGCGGCGTCAGGCTTGCGCCGCATTCGCCGTATTTCGGGCCGGGCTTCCTGGCGACATTGCAGTTGATGTCGCTGCGCGACGATTCGAGCTTCGTCGAGATGTTCTCGATGAAGCGCGCCGCCTGCCTGTGGCGCGGCCGCATCGATGTCGATGCCAATGGCGACGTCGAGGTGCCCCAGGGGCCCGGGATCGGCTATGAGCCTGATCGAGCCGTGATGGAGCAGTACCGCGTGTCGTAACGCCGGCTACTTCGCGCCGTCCTTGGCCGGCGCCGCATCCTTTGCGGCAGGCGCGGCATCCTTTGTCGCGGGCGCGGCGGCTTTCTTCGCGTCCTCCGCCGCCTTCTGCGCCGTTTGCAGTTCGCCGACGACCTTCTGCAGGCCGATGACCGCGGCCTTCAGCGCCTCGATCTGCCGGTTGGCGGCATCGAGCTTCTGCTGATGGTCGGTCGTGAGCTTGGTGATCGTCTTCTGCAGGAAGTCGACATTGCTCTGCAGGCACGAGGTGCGCCGTTCCATGGTCTTTTCGACGGTGCAGATCTCGATGCCGGGAACGTCCTGCGCCCGGGCGCTCGCAGGCATCAGGGCGGTCAGCAGCGCGAGAACTGAGAAGGTGATCCTGGCGGTCGGAGCTATCATCAAATCCTCGTTCCAATGCATCTGATACGGGGCGGAACGCCAATCACGGCAATTTGCGCGAAGCAGGTTTCCCACCCCAGAGATACCATACTGATACCTCATTCAGGCGTTGTGCTTTATCCCCTTAACGGTGGATGGATTTAGCCGCGCGCCACAAACATGTTTGGCGTTCCGCGGCAGTGGAGATTGATTGTATGGCAACGCGTGAAAAGCGGCTGGCGCAGTTCGATGGCAACGGAGACCCGCCGCCGGACCTGCCGCTGGAAGTACTTTGCGAAGATCACAGCGGGACCTATCAACTGCCCTTCGCCTGCCGCTGGATCGATGGAAAGTGGCGCAACGACAGGACCGGCGGCATGGTCGAGGCCACGGTGGTCGGCTGGCGGTTGCCGCGCTCCGGCGCAGCCTCGGATATCCGGTGAGATATCCTTGGCGCGGCCGGATTGGCCTTCGCATTGTGCCAGAATGCGACGGGAGCGCGGTCGGTTGTTAAGGTTCGGAACGCGGACGGAACGAACCGCGCCCGAATCAGTGATCGAGCGCCGTACGCTCCTGTTCACGGCTAGATGTCGGCTGCCATCCGAGCCAACGCACAACATCGAGCATGACAACGATCGGCCGCAGCCAGCGGCCGAGGACCAGCGTTAATTCTTCGGGGGAAGACATGTCGGTCACCTCCATGGGGTCGGCGGCGGCACATTGTCGACGGCCGGCGGCACGTCGACGGTCTTGAAATCGGCCGGGCTGACGATCTCGAGGTACTCCATGTCCTCCGAGTAGTCGTAGAGGTAATGCGTGATGCCGGGCCGCTGATGCACGACGTCGCCGGCCTGCACCAGGGTCGACTTGTCCTCATACATGAAGCGCGCCCAGCCCTTGGTCATGATCACGATCTGGAATTCGCAGTCATGGCGATGCCAGCCGGTGCCCTCCTCGGGAGGCAAGTCGGGGTTGGCCTTGACCAGATGGCAGATCACCTGCCCGCCGGTGGCATCCGCAATGCCGAGATCGCGATACAGGAAGAAGTCGCGCAGACCTCCGCCCTTGAACTCGGTATCGCCGGGTTTGACGTGAGAGAACTTACTGACGACGGCCTGCTTGTTCATTGGAGCCTCCATGGTTCTCGCATCCGAGAACGCGGACCACGCGCGAAGAGCGTCCAAATTTTCGGCAGCCTCGCATCGTCGCGTTCACGCCTGCATGCTGCCATGCGAAAACCGCGCCAGCCGCAGCGCTTGGCAACGCCAGCATTGACGCCGGTGTGCTGAACCGTCTGGCCGGAGACAGGAATCAGGATTCAGTGACGTGTGGAAAACCGCGGACGACCCGGCCGCGCGCCGCTGGCGGCTGGCACCGCCTTGAGCAAGGCCTGCTTGTTGCCTGAGCCTCCCGGACGGGCAAGGCCGACCGGGCGTGCCTAATATTCGACCTCGAGCTCTTCGATGTCGCTCGGCTCGGCCTTGGCCGCCGCGATCCATTCCTGCATCTCGGGCATCGCCATGATGGTGGCGGCGTAGGCGGCAAGGGCAGGTTCGAGCTTCACGTCATAGGTCATGAAGCGGGTCACCACCGGCGCGTACATGGCGTCCGCCATGGTGCGCGTGCCGAACAGGAACGGGCCACCGGATTCCTTGAGGCAATCGCGCCAGATGGTGCAGACCCGGTCAATGTCGGCCTGCGCCCGCGACCAGATCTTGAAGCCCGGGAAATGGCCCTTCAGGTTGACCGGCAGCGAGGCGCGTAGCGTGGTGAAGCCGGAATGGATTTCGCCGCAGATCGAGCGGCAATGCGCGCGGTGGATGCGGTCCGCCGGCAACAGCCCGGCCTCCGGCCTGATCTCGTTGAGGTATTCAGCGATCGCCAGCGTGTCCCAGATGGTGGCCCCGTCGTGGCGCAGGCACGGCACCAGGATCGACGACGACAGCAGCAGGATTTCGGCCCGCGCCGACGCATCGTCCGGGGCGGTGACCACCTCCTCGAATTCGAGCCCGGCGAATTTCGCCAGCAGCCAGCCGCGCAGCGACCAGGACGAATAATTCTTGCTGCTGATGGTCAGTGTGGTCTTCGCCATATGGCCTTCCCTCAAACGCCAAACGTCCCTGCCCCGGCATGGGCAGCCGGTCGCGCCGCCGCCCAAGCCCCTGTGCGCCGGGCCATTTTACCAGCAAGCCACGTGCCAGTTTAGGAGGCAGCATGCCCTGCTCTGGCGTCGATATTGCATGGCCCCGGTGGACAGGGGCCGATGTGAATGATGTCAATGATGTACCAAGCCTACCAGAACCACATGGACCTGACGGCGCCGTGGCGGACCGGGGCGTCGGCGGCGCTGAAATACCTCAATCTGGTGCCGCAGGGCGTTTCCGACCGGCTGTTCGGCCGCCTTTCCGCCGCGCTCGAGCTGATCTCGCGCTCCTCCCTCACCTATGACCGGCCGGCCTATGGCATCGACAGCGTGTTGGTCGGCAACCGGGAACTGGAGATCACCGAGGAGGTCAGCTTTGCCACCCCGTTCGGCTCGCTGCTGCACTTCAAGAAGGAGAATGGGCCCGAGCAGCCGCGGCTGCTCCTGGTGGCGCCGATGTCCGGCCATTTCGCGACGCTGTTGCGCGGCACCGTGAAGACGCTGCTGCAGGACCATGACGTCTACATCACCGACTGGCACAATCCGCGCGACATTCCGCTGCAAGCCGGCCGCTTCGGCCTCGAAGACTATACCGACCACCTGATCACGTTCCTCGACAAGATCGGCCCCCGCGCGCACATGGTGGCGATCTGCCAGCCGTCGGTCTCGGCGCTCGCTGCGGCAGCCGTCATGTCGGAAGACAATCACCCCGCCCGCCCGGCGACCCTGACCCTGATGGCCGGCCCGATCGACACGCGGATCCTGCCGACCAAGGTCAACGAATTCGCCAAGAGCAAGCCGCTCAACTGGTTCGAGAAGAACCTGATCAATTACGTGCCGGTGCAGTGCAAGGGCGCCTTCCGCAAGGTCTATCCGGGCTTTGTGCAGCTCACCGCCTTCGTCTCGATGAACCTGGAGCGCCACATCAAGCAGCACATCGACCTCGCCAACCACCTGGCGAAGGGCGAGCGCGAGAAGGCCGCCATCATCAAGAACTTCTACGACGAATATTTTGCCGTGATGGACCTGCCGGCGGAATTCTACATCGAGACCGTGCGCGACGTGTTTCAGGAGCACCTGCTGCCGCAGGGCAGACTGATGCACCGGGGACGGCCGGTGAATCCGGCTTCCATCCGCCGCATGGGCCTGATGACGGTCGAAGGCGAGAAGGACGACATCTGCTCGATCGGCCAGACACTCGCGGCGCAGGACCTCTGCACCGGCGTGCGCGCCTATCGCAAGGTGCACCACATGCAGGCCGGCGTCGGCCATTACGGCGTGTTCTCCGGCAAGAAGTGGAACAACGAGATCTACCCGCTGCTGCGGGATTTTGTGCATGTGAATTCGTGAGTGGACGAGCGCACCGCTCTCTCCGTCATTGCGAGAAGCGAAGCGACGAAGCAATCCATGTCTCCGCAAGCGGCGCGATGGATTGCTTCGCTTCGCTCGCAATGACGGAGAACCGGCACTAGCCGCCATCCTTCTCACGCTGTAAAACCCTTCCAAGGCCGACCGTTCAAGAGTCGTCCCGGGAGGAATTACCATGCGGCTTTCGAAAACTCGTCACACCCTCGCGCTCGCCGTTCTCGGCAGCTTCCTGCTATCCGTCGCGGCCTCTGCCGCCGAGGTGCGGGTGATGATCTCGGGCGGATTGTCGGCGGCCTACAAGGCGCTGGTGCCGGAATTCGAACGTGCGACCGGCCACAAGGTGCTGACCGCCTACGGGCCCTCGATGGGCACGACGACCAACGCCATCCCGGTGCGGCTGGAGCGGGGCGAGCCGGCCGACGTCCTGATCATGGTCGGCTATGCGCTGGAAGACCTCGCCAAGAAAGGCAAGGTGGCCGCCGGGACCAGCGTCGATCTCGTCAAGTCGCCGATCGCCGTTGCCGTGAAGTCGGGCGCGCCGAAGCCGGACATCTCCACGGCCGATGCGGTCAAGCGGGCGTTGCTCGCGGCCAAGACCATCGCCTATTCAGACAGCGCCAGCGGCGTCTATGTCTCGACCGAGATGTTCGACAAGCTCGGCATCAAGCAGGCGATGGAGGGAAAGGCGCGAAAAATTCCGGCGACCCCGGTCGGCGAGATCGTCGCGCATGGCGAGGCCGAGATCGGCTTCCAGCAGATGAGCGAATTGAAGCCGGTGGAAGGCATCGACATCGTCGGCCCGCTGCCGGATGAGCTGCAGAAGATCACGATATTCTCCGCCGGCATCGCCAGCGTCTCCAAGGAGCCCGACGCCGGCAAGGCGCTGATCAAGTTCCTGGCGTCACCGGCGGCACGCGGTGAAATCGTCAAGAGCGGGCTCGATCCGATTCCGGTGGGCGCGACGAACTAGGTCGCCGCACCCGATTGTCGCATCCCACGGCCGCCTAAAGCCATGATGAGATCGGGTCCGGCCTGATGCTCCGTGGACCGCCCAACCAAAATATCGAAAACAACCCCATGCAAAGTAGCAGGCAACGGCCCGCGTAGCCGGCGATCGACTGAACCTGGTCCCGTCGGGCTCTAGTGAAGCCGCGCTGACCTAGCTTTTGCGGCTTTCACCGTGTTGGCCATCAGGCAGGCGATGGTCATCGGACCGACGCCTCTCGGCACCGGCGTAATGGCTCCGGCGACCTCCACCGCCTCCTCGAAAGCGACGTCGCCGCGAACCGCGTAGCCGCCTTCCGGCTTCGCAACGCGCGCGGTGCCGACATCGATGACGATGGCGCGCGGCTTGATCCAGTCGCCACGCACCAGTCCGGGCTTGCCGACCGCGCTGACCAGTATGTCCGCGCCGCGACAGATGAACTGGGTGTCGCGCGTATGGACGTGGGTTTGCGTGACGGTCGCCCGCTCCTCCAGAAGCAGCGCCGCCATCGGCTTGCCGACGATATTGGAGCTGCCGATGACGACGGCCTGGCAGCCGGTCAGATCCGGCACCATGGACTTGATCAACCTCAGGCAACCCATCGGCGTGCAGGGAACGAGCGTATCCGCGCCATGGAGCAGGCGTCCGGCATTGAGGGCATGGAGGCCGTCGACATCCTTGCCCGGATCGATCGCCGCCATGACGCGCAAGGCGTCGATGTGCGGCGGCAACGGAAGCTGGACCAGAATGCCGTCGATATCGTCCCGCGCGTTCAGCGCCGCGATAACAGAAAGCAGTTCGGCCTCGGTAACGTCATTCGGCAAAATGGTGGCGTCGCCGTTGAGGCCGAGCTTCTCGGCCATCCTGACCTTGCTGCGGACATAGATCTGACTGGCCGGATCGTCGCCGACCAGGACCACTGCCAGCCCCGGAGCATGCGACAGATGCGCCAGCTCGGCTGCAACGCCGTCGAGAAGGATTTGAGCGTGTTTATGCCCGTCGATGATTTCCGCCGTCATGGCACCTCCGTCGAGTGTGGTGCCCAGGCGCGCGGCAAATCGTCCCTGCGCTCCCCGATGGTCGTCCATCTGAGCGCCAGTCGCGCAGAGGAGTGCGTGATAGCGAGTAAGGCTCGCAAAAGCAATGCCGCCGGACGAAAAAGACCCTGATATCGCTCCGCTCGTCCGGCCGATGCTTGCTAATATCTCTTCTTGAATTCGCCGCCGAGTGCCCACCAAACAAGGGCCAGGCCCGCGAGCACAACCAAGATGTAAAGACCGATCTCCGAGACATATGCAAACGGTGTCTCGTCATACGTCAACAGCCTTGGTTCGCGGCCTTTGCTTCTACGCCAAACCTTCCCCTCATCGAGCCACAACTGCAATTTGCCGCCTGAGCTGAATGCAAGGAACAAGCCTGCAACGCCTGCAAAAAGTCTATCCCAGAACATGCGCTCATAATTCCAGAGCCTTCCTAAAGCCCTGTTAAGCCAACCTCCTCGTTTACCCCTTCTCGCCTTGTCCCATTCACCGATGCATGTGCTGCATGGCGAGCAGGACGATCACGGCGAGCGCCAGCACGACGGTCGTGCTTTTCCAGAACAAGAGCGGATTGCGTTCGATCAGCGGGGTCGACGAGGTCGAGAGGTAGTTTGCGTTGGGATGGCGCAGGTCGAACAGGAACTCCGAAAAACTGTCGTAGCGCTTGAGGGGATTGGGGTGCACGGCCTTCTCCAGCGTGCCGTCGATCCATTGCGGGATGTCGCGGTCGCCGTTTGACGCGGGGCGGTAGACCAGCCTGTTGAACTGCGATCGCGTCCGCGCATTGGCGATCTGCCCGCCATAGGGCAGCTTTCCGGTCAGCATCTGATAGGTGATGACGCCGAGCGAGAACAGGTCGGAGCGCGTCGTGGCCCGCTCGCCGAGAAAATATTCGGGCGCGGTATATTGCTGGGTGCCGAGAATGTCGTTGTGCATGCCCGACGGCTCGGCCTCGACGACGCCGGTGATTTTCGTCGAACCGAAATCGATGATCTTCACGGTGCCGGTGGCGTCGATCATGATGTTGTCGGGCCTGATGTCCTGATGCAGCATCTCCTTGCGGTGGAAGGCGCGCAGGCCCTTGGCGATCTGCTCGACGATGTCGCGCACGGTCTCCAGGCTGGGCTTCGGATGATCGATCATCCACTGCGTCAGCGTCTGCCCGTCGATATATTCGGTGGTCACATAGACGAAATTGCGCTTGCGCTGCTGCAGGCAGGGTTTGAGCACATGCGGGCTGTCGATCCGCCGCGCCACCCACTCCTCCATCATGAATCGCTTCAGATAGGCCGGGTCGTCGCGCAGGTCGATCGAGGGAATCTTGATGGTGACGACGGCATCGGTTTCGATGTCGACGGCGAGATAGATGTGACTGCGGCTGGAGCCGTGCAGTTCGCGGACGATCCGGTAGCCGTCGAACACGGCACGCGCCTCCAGCAGCGGCGGCAGCGGCAGCTCGTGCGGCTGCGCGAACACTTCGGCGGCGGCGCCGTCGGGCACTTCATCGACGCGGACGATCTGAACGGTGAGATTATCCTCGCTGCCGAGATCGAACGCCATCTCGACGATCGCCCTGGCGGCCTGGTCCAGATCCGCCGCGCCGTCCCTGATCGCACGCGCGATGACGCGGTCGGCGACATGCTCGTAGATGCCGTCGGTCACCAGCACGAAGACGTCGCCTCTGTCGACCTTGAACGTCAGATAGTCGATTTCGACCTGCGCATTCACGCCGAGCGCCCGGCCGAGATAGCTCTGCTGCGAGGAGATGACGATGCGGTGGTCGTTGGTCAGTTGCTCCAGCGTGTTGCCGGAGAGACGATAGATGCGGGCATCGCCGATGTGAAAGAGATGCGCCGTGGTCGACTTGAAGACCATGGCGGAGAACGTGCAGACGTAGCCGCGGTCCTTGTCATAGGCGTACTGGCTGCGCGTCTGCGAATGCAGCCAGGAATTGGTCGCCTCCAGCACGCGCTGCGCCGAGGTGCGCACCGACCAGGATTCCGAGGTGCAGTAATAGTCGGTCAAGAACCCCTTGACCGCGGATTCCGCGGCGACCCGGCTGACCTTGCTGGTGCTGATGCCGTCGGCCAGCACGATGGAAATGCCCTTGAGGCTGAGCAGCGGCTCGTCCGGGATCAGGACGCCGTGGAAATCCTGGTTGGTTTCCTTGGCTCCCTTATCGGAAAACTGACCGACCGATATTTTCAGCTCGCGCGGCATTCCCGGCTTTCACGACGATGGGCCTCTCCCCTTGCGAGGAGAGGCCCATCCGCGGCGAAGATCAAGCAGCCGCGCGCGAAGCGGCGGTGCGCGAGGGGGCTGTGGCGGACGAGGCCCGCGACGGGCCGGTTCTGACATGCGTCGCGTAGAGCGTCAGTCCGGTGAAGGCGAGACCGCCGACGAGGTTGCCGACCACGGTCGGAATCTCGTTCCAGAAGATATAGTCCCACCAGGTGAACTTGCCGCCGAGCAGCAGGCCGGACGGGAACAGGAACATGTTCACGATGGAATGCTCGAAGGTCATGAAGAAGAACAGCATGATCGGCATCCACATCGCGATCACCTTGCCGCTGACATGGGTGGAGATCATCGCGCCGACGACGCCGGCGGAAACCATCCAGTTGCACAGCATGCCGCGGATGAACAGCGTCAGCATGCCGGGCGCGCCATGCGAAGCGTAGCCGACGGTGCGGCTCTCGCCGATGGTGCCAATCACCTGGCCGACCTTGTCCGGCGCCTGCGACCAGCCGAAGGTGAACACGATCGACATCATCACCGCGACGGTGAACGCGCCGGCGAAATTGCCGAGGAAGACGAGGCCCCAGTTGCGCAGCACGCCGCCGATGGTCACGCCCGGGCGCTTGTCGATCAGCGCCAGCGGCGCCAGCACGAACACGCCGGTGAGCAGGTCGAAGCCAAGCAGATAGAGCATGCAGAAGCCGACCGGAAACAGCGCGGCACCGACGATCGGCACGCCGGTCTGCACGTTGATGGTGATCGCAAACGCCGCGGCAAGCGCGAGGATCGCTCCGGCCATGTAGGCGCGGATGACCGTATCGCGCGTCGACATGAAGATCTTGGATTCTCCGGCGTCGACCATCTTGGTCACGAATTCCGAAGGCGCGAGATAGGCCATTCCTGTTCCCCTTTCGAGACAACGTTAGAGCGCGCCGGATGCTGCGCAGCCGTGCACCGATTGAGTGAAAAATCTTGCCGTCTTCGCGCGCGACGAATCCCACGCCGCCTTGAACGGCATGGAACGACTCGAGGTCGCGCCCGATCAGGGACTTGGGATGCGCGGGCTATCGTGGGGTGGTCCCGAAGACTGCTCGAAGCGCCTCACCCGAGGCTGCTTGATCCCAACGCCATCGGCCAACGCTGGCCTTGGCAATCCGAACGGACGGCAGTCGTCATTGACTGAGACAGGATTAAGCAATCGATGTGCCAACCCGAAATCGGGCCGCAGACTCGAAAAAGCGCGTATTTCTACGTGGTTATGGAGCCTGTCGCGCGGCGCCCGGCCGAGACCCATGCCTTGTATTTGTGCAGTTGCACATATGTTGGCGCCTTCCCTCGCCTGGCCATTCCGGGGCGATGCGAAGCACCGAGCCTGGAATGACGTGAGGGCTAATTGGTCTGGGTCCGCACCGGCCGGTCCTTCAGGCCGTTATTGTCATAGGCCTTGCGCAGCGTGCCATTGGCGATCGCCTCGTTCAGAAACCTGACGGCGAACGCCAGCGACAGCGGATGATTGGGCGGCACCGCGACGGCCGTGACCGTCTGCTTGAAGGTTTCGTCCAGCACGCGCGTGCCCGGAATCTGTTTGGCCATGGCGTTGAGCTGGTCGCGCGACAGCGCGAACGCGTCGATCTCGCCATTCTTCAGCAGGCCGAAGATCTCGTCATAGGTCTGATAGCCCGTCACCTTGGCATTCTTCAGATGCGCGATCGCGCCGCGCATCGTCGTCGTGTTGTTGACGGCGGCGACCTTGATGCCCGCCTGATCGAGCGTTGCGAAATTCGTGACCGTCGAGCCCGGCTTGACGATGTAGGTCGCGTCGGCGACTTCATAGATCGGCCCGAATGCCATCCTGCCCTCGCGCTCCGGATCTTTCGGCAGGAAGGTGACATCCCAGGTGCCCTTCGACACGGCATCGACGATCTGTCCGGAATTGTTGTGCGGCACATATTCGACTGGCACGCCAAGCTGCTCGGCCATGGCCTTGCCGAGATCGACCGGCACGCCGGCAAAACCGGTTTCGGTCCTGGTCGACCAGAACGCGCCGCCGGCCGGGCTGATCGCAATCGCCACCCGCAGCTTGCCGGTCGGCGCGATCTCATCCTTCAACGCATCTGCCGTGGCGGGCGCCGTCATCATCACGCTCCATCCCAGAAAAAGGCCGGCTATTTTCGGCGAGAGTTGATTGAACATCGAAACTCCTCCTCAGCCTGTGGCCGGCGTCGCATTCATCCCCGTCAAGGATGATCAGCGCTTCTTCTTTGCCGCCCCGCCCTTTGGTGCCGCCGCCGGCGTGGCCGGCTTGGCCGGCTCGGCGGTCTCGAACTTGCCGAGCAAGATGAGCTGGACGCGCGCATTGGCGGGCGATGGCGGACGATTGACATCCTGTAACTGTTCCTCGCCGAGTCCAAGCGCCAGCAGCCGCTTTGGCGAAACCTTGAAGGTGTTCACCAGCACGTCGCGGATCGATTCGGCACGCCGCTGGCTCAGGATCAGATTGTGGTCGCGCCGGCCGGCCGATTCGACGTGATCGACGATCAGATAGCGGTAGGGCCGGGTTTTCGGATCGGTCAGCGCGTCGGCGATGCTGCCGATGGTCTGGTAGGACGCCGGCCGGATCAGCGAAGAATCCTGGTCGAACACGATGTCGAAGCGGACCTGCGGCAGCTTCGTCAGTTGCGGTGCGATCGGCGGCCGCTTCTGCGGCTGGGCATCCGCCCGCGCCTTGATGCGGTCGCCGGCCTGCTGGCGCAGGGCCGCGATGTCGACATCCGCCTCGCCCTCGACGGCAAGCTTTTCGATGATGTCGGCCGTCGAGGTCGCGGTTTGGGCGCACGCCGGAGCGACCGGCAACGAGAACAGGGCCGAGACGCCCAGCAACAGACCGAGGCCGCGCAGCTTCCTTACCCCCAGCATCAGCGATACCCCGCTGCGCTGATCGCCTTGTTGCAGTTCGGGGTCGCCTTCTTGGTGGAATCCAGGAGGCACTGCAGGCCCTTGACCGGATCGGTCCGGACCTCGCCGCACAGCTTGTTCAACTCCCAATTACACAATTTGACCAGCGAGGTGCGCGCGGTGATGCGCGCCTGGATGGCGCCGAGGGCCTGCGGATAATCGGCCTTGCACTTCGCCGACACCGCGTCCTGGTTACGGCCGAGACACTCCCGCAGCCGCGTCGCGTCGAGATTGACGCCGCGGCAGTTGTCGTCGATGTCCTTGCCGCAGCTCGCGGCGAGCATGGCCGCGGCCTCTTCGAATTTCATGGCCTGCTGTGCGGCTGCCAGCGACGGCATTGAGATCGCAATGATGCAAAGGAAAAGCCGGATTCGGGTCATGGCCGCACCTCACACAAGGAGGGTGGCCATGGTCAAGTGCTCTGTTTGATCTAGTTACGTTCTCCCGGGGCTATTGCGCCGCAACAAATCGTCGCGGGGTAGCCGAGGCAACGCCTCACGACCCGGAGCCCCTGCCGCCCATGACAGTTTGATGACACCGCCAGCCAGGCATCACGGCGTGGATTGTGCCGCCGGCACCTTGATCTCCTGCGGCAGGATGAGCGCCGCTACGATCACCAGGAGGCACAGTGCGCCGAACGCCTGCAGCATGGTGACGAAGCCGCCGCGCTCATAGAGCCATGCCACCAGGCCGACCGAGGCGCCCGCCGCGGTGAAGCCGACAAAGTAGCGCACCGAATAGGCGCGCGAGCGCCATTCCTCGGTGGTGTATTTGCCGACCATCGCGTCGTTGACGGTGACCTGGCCGAACGCGCCCATCACGATGCCGATGGCGGCGATGATCAGCGGCAGGTTCGACAGCGTCGCCGCAAAATACATGAACGGCGCCAGCAGGAACGACAGCGGCAGCATCACGGTCTTCAGCGAATAATGGTCGATCAGCTTGCCGATCGTGTATTGCGTCATCGCGCCGAAGACATAGACGCCGGCCGCGATGATGCCGAGCAGCGCCGGGCTGTCGGTCATGCCAGCCAGCCGCTCGGCGAACAGTTTTGGCATCGCCACGGTGATGGCGTTGAAGGTGGTGGAGATCGCGATCACCACGATCAATAACGCCAGCAGCACCCGCCACATGTCCTGCTTCGCCACGCGCGCCTGCGCCGCCGCCTGTTTGGAGCCGGTGCGGTCCTCGTGCACCACCATCAGCGCGAAGGCGATGCCGAGCAGGATCGTGACGATGCCCGGGATGATGAAGGCTGCGCGCCAGCCGAAATATTGCCCGATCACGCCGGTGACCAGCGCGGACGATGCGACGCCGAGGTTGCCCCAGACGCCGTTCAGGCCCATCTCGCGGCCGAGCTTGTCGGCATAGGACACGATCATCGCGGTGCCGACCGGATGATAGATCGAGGCGAACAGGCCGATCGCGAGCAGCGCCGCGCCGAGTTGCAGCGGGGTCGAGACGAAGCCGACCGAGATCATCGCCGCGCCGATGCCAATGAAGAAGATCACCATCATGTGGCGGCGGCTCCAGCGGTCGCCGAGCCAGCCGGTGATCAGCGAGCCGGCGCCGAATGCGACGAAGCCCGGGGTGGCGTAAGGCAGCAGCTCCGAATAGGCCATGCCGAGCGCCGGCCCCATGATGATGACCGCGGCGGCGAAAATCAGCATCGCGTAATGGTCGATGAAATGGGCGGCGTTGACGAAGGTAATCACCCGGCTTGGAGTGTTCCTTGGGCTGTTCATGGTCGATTCCCGAATCCCGCAATCTTGCAAAATACGTTATACGGGGTAGTCCTGACGGGATGTCGCCAATGAATATCGCCGAAAAGCCAATTGCCGCCATTATCGGGCGCCGCACCTCGACCGGCGACGGCATCCACATGATCGCCAACAGCTACCGGAAGGGTTTTCGGATCGACACCCACATGCACCGCGAGGCGCAACTGGTCTATGCGGCGAAGGGCACCATGCAGGTGACGACGCCGAAGGGCCGCTGGCTGGTGCCGCCGGACCGCGCGGTGTGGGTCCCTGCCCTGTCGGAACACGCGATCGACGTGCTCGCCGATATCGAGATGCGGACGCTCTATTTCGAGCTCGACTGGCTGAGCCGCGAGGCGCGCAGCCACAGCCTGGAGGCGGAATTCGTCGTGCGGGTGTCGCCGCTGCTGCACCAGACGATTCTGGCTTTGTTCGACGACCGCAGCGATCGCGAGCGAACCGCGCTGCTGCTGCGGCTGGCGATGATGGAGCTCGACCACGCCGAGGATTCCGCGACCTTCGTTCCGCTGCCGCGCGAGCCGCGCTGCCGGCGCGCCGCCCATATCGTGCTATCGGATCCGACCGCCGACCACGAGATCGAAAGCCTGGCAACCGAGGTCGGTACCTCGGTGCGGACGCTGTCGCGCCTGTTCTCATCGGAGACGCAGTTGAGCTTCAAGAGCTGGTGCCAGCGCGCGCGGATTGCCGCGGCCATCGAAAAGCTTTCCACCGACGCCGGCGTCTCGGTCAAGCAGCTGGCCTCGGATCTCGGCTATGCCAGCGTGCCCGCCTTCTCGCACGCCTTCCGGCAGGTCACCGGCAAGACGCCGACGGAATTTGCCGGCAAGACATGAGAGGGTAGTGACATTGTATTGTCGTCATTACCCGCGAAAGCGGGTAATCCAGTATCCAAGAGGCGTTAACGATGAAAATCGAGAGGCCGCGGCGTACCGGATACCCGCATGCGCGGGGTATGACGACTTGGTACGCTTGATTGTGATCGGCTCCGCCCTAAATTCAATGTAAGATTCCACGACATCAGCTGGATTCGACCCGCCACATGGCCAATGCCTTTTTCTCCGATCTGTTAGCCACGATATCAGAACGCGGCCGCACATTGCTGCGGCGTGCCGGGCCCGCCGACGACGGCCTGGACGCGTCGGAATTGGTCGAATTGTGCGAGGCGCTGCTGTCCGGCCGCGGCGAAGCGACCGGCACCGCCATGGCGCGCGACGTGCTCGATCGCTACCGCGACCTTGACGCTGCCGGGCGCCTCACCTTCTTCGAAGCGGTCGCCCGCGACTTCGGTCCCGACCGCGAGAAGCTGTCGCAGGCGATCGAGAGCTGGCGCAACCATCCGAACGATTCCGACGCCAGCGACCTGCACTTTGCTTCCGAGCCGCGACGCCAGGAGTTGATCCGCCGGCTCAACCGCGCCCCGGGCGGCACCAGCGACCTGGTGGCGATGCGCGCCGACCTGCTTTCGCTGATGAAGGGCAACAAGGATCTCGGCGCGCTCGACCGCGACATGGTCCATCTACTGTCTTCTTGGTTCAACAGGGGATTTCTCGTGCTGCGGAGGATCGACTGGTCGACGCCCGCCAATATTCTGGAGCAGATCATCCGTTACGAGGCGGTGCATGAAATCCGCGACTGGAACGACCTGCGCCGCCGCATCGATCCGGTCGACCGCCGCTGCTACGCCTTCTTCCATCCGCAGCTGAACGACGAGCCGCTGATCTTCGTCGAGGTCGCGCTGACCGAGGCGATCCCGACCGCCATCGCGCCCTTGCTCGCCGCCGAGCGTCAGCTGGTGCCGGTCGAGCGTGCGCGCACCGCCGTGTTCTATTCGATCTCCAACACGCAAAAGGGGCTAGGCGGCATCTCCTTCGGCAGCTTCCTGATCAAGCAGGTGGTCGAGGAATTGCGGCGCGAACTGCCGAAGCTCGACACCTTCATCACCCTGTCGCCGGTGCCGGGCTTCATGCAATGGCTGAAGAAGGCCGACGACGTGCCGCTCGGCGACGAGGAGCGGACGCTGCTGGAAGCCCTCGACAGACCGGACTGGTTCGAGAATGCGGAACTGACCGCGCAACTGCGCACCGTGCTGGAGCCGCTGGCCGCGCATTATTTCCTGAAGGCCCGCACGTCGAAGGGCCGGCTGGTCGATTCGGTCGCCCGCTTCCACATCGGCAACGGCGCGCGGCTGGAAAAGATCAACTGGCTCGGCGACCTCTCGCCCAAGGGCCTGCGCGAATCCGCCGGCGTCATGGTCAACTATCTCTACCGGCTCGAGGATATCGAGAAGAACCATGAGGCCTACGCCAACCAGGGTGAGATCGCAGCATCCGGCGCGGTGAAGAAATTGCTGAAGACGGAGGGGCGGCGGCTGCTCGATATGCGGCTGTCGTTGACCGGCGAGTAATTGTGCCCGCCGTGCAGCTGGAAATCGTGACGCAATGGGCGATGGCGCGGCATCTCCCCGGCCGGTAAATCCCACCGAGCGGATCGACGCCATCGATGCCTTGCGTGGCGTCGCGTTGTTCGGCGTTCTCGCCATGAACCTCGTGATGGGATTCCGCGTTTCCATCTTCGAACAGTTCCTGATCGCAAAAACCAGCGGGTCCCCGCTCGATCGCGTCGTCGAAACGATCCTGATACTTGGCATCGACCTGAAGGCGTTCGCGCTGTTCTCGCTGCTGTTCGGCGTCGGCCTTGCCATCCAGTTCGAACGGCTTGCCGCGAGCCCGCGGCGCGCGCAGCTTTTGCTGCGACGGCTGGCGGTGCTGCTGGCGATCGGCCTCATCCATCTGTGCCTGATCTGGTACGGCGATATCCTCACCGAATATGCGCTGGCCGGATTGATCGTGTTGCCGCTGTTGTGGGGGCCGCGCTGGCTGCTGGCATGCGGCGCGCTGGCGTTTCTGACGCTGTATCTCCTGATGCAGACCTATCCGCCATATGGCCTGTTCCCGGACACGCAGACGCTCGCGCGCGCGGTCGCCGACGAGCACCGCATCTACGCCACGGGCGGATATGCCGACGTGCTGGCGTTGCGGCTGCGCGAAATGCCTCACATTCTTTCCCTGCACGCCTTTATCTTCCCGCGCACCATCGGGCTGTTTCTGCTCGGCGCCTACGCCTGGCGCAGCGGTATCCTGCGTACGCCGCATCAGGGCCTGATGTTCGTCATCGCCGTCGCCGGAATTGTCAGTGGCGCGACCTTGACCATCCTCGGTTATCTCAAGAACCCCATGTTCGCCGATCCCTCCGGGACCCTCCAGCTGGCGCTCGGTTATGCTGCAGCCATCATCGGCATCGCCAATCTCGCAAGCGGCAAGACCTTGCTCGGTTGGGCCGTGCCGCTCGGACGGATGGCCTTCACCAACTACCTGATGCAATCGCTGATTTTCAGCGCGATATTCTACGGCTATGGACTGGGGCTGTTCGGCCGTCTCGGCGCCGCAAGTACGCTTGCAATCGGCATCGCGATCTATGTCGCGCAGGTATTGTTCAGCAAATGGTGGCTCGGCCGTTACCGCTACGGCCCCGTTGAATGGCTATGGCGCACGCTGATGTACGGCGCGGCACAGCCGATGTTGAAAGTTGAGACAGCGCGATGACGATAGACTGGACCGACGATTGGGTCGACGTGGACTGGCAGGAGCTCGAAGCGCTCTACCGGGCCGCGCCGCTCGGCAACAAGAGCGCCGACGATCTCAAGGTGGTGTTCGGCAACAGCATGTTTTGCTGCTTTGCCCGCGACGAGGGCCGCCTCGTCGGCGCCGGCCGTGTCCTGGCCGACGGCCGCGATTGCGCCTATCTTTGCGACGTCGCGGTTCTGCCGAGCCATCAGGGAACGGGGCTTGGAAAACAGATCGTCGAGCGGCTGCTCGCCATGGCGCAAGGCCACGCCAAGATCATCCTCTATTCGGTCGCCGGCCGCGAGCCGTTCTATGCAAAATTCGGCTTCCTGCGGATGAAGACCGCGATGGCGATGTTCAGGAACCGGCAGTCGGCGATCGACAAGGGGCTGCTGTCCGAGGGCTGATCCGGCGGTCCGCTTCAGGCCTTGTATTCGTAGAGCAGGCGGGCGCGGATGGTGCCTTCCAGCGCGCGGATATCAGCGAGCACACGCTGGCCGTCGGCGGCGGAGGCATCTGCGTCGAGCACCACATAGCCGACGTCATGCGCGGTCTCGTAATATTGCGCGGCGATGTTGACGGCATGACGCGCCAGCACCTCGTTCAAGCGCCCGAGCATGCCCGGCAAATTGCGCTGCACCTGGATGAAACGCGTGCCCGTCGGCCGCGCCGGCAATTGGACCTGCGGGAAGTTGACGGCGCCCATGGTCGAGCCGGAATCGCTGTAGTCGACCAGCTTGCGCGCGACCTCGGCGCCGATACGCTCCTGCGCCTCCTCGGTCGAGCCGCCGATATGCGGGGTCAGGATGACGTTCTCCAGCCCCTGCAGCGGCGAGACGAAGCGCTCGGCGTTCGAGCGTGGCTCGACCGGAAAGACGTCGACGGCCGCGCCGCGAAGCCGGTTTTCGCGCAGCGCCTCGGCAAGCGCCTCGAGGTCCACGACCGTGCCACGGCTGTTGTTGATGAAATAGGCGCCCGGCTTGATCGCGCGGATTTCCTCGCGCCCGATCATCCCGTTGGTGGCGGGAGTTTCCGGTACATGCAGGCTGACGACGTCGCTTTGCGCCAGCAGCTCATGCAGGCTCGCGGTCGGCTCGGTGTTGCCGTGACGAAGCCTGTCGGTGTGATCATAGAAGATCACCCGCATGCCCAGCGCTTCGGCGAGATTGGAGAGCTGCGAGCCGATATTGCCGTAACCGATGATGCCGAGCGTCTTGCCCCTCACCTCATAGCTGTCGTTGGCCGACTTGTCCCACCGGCCCTCATGGGCGGCGTTGGAGCGGGCGACGATCCGGCGCAGCAGGATGACGATCTCGCCGATCACGAGTTCCGCCACGCTCCGCGTATTGGAGAACGGCGCGTTGAACACCGGAATCCCGCTCCGCCGCGTGGCCTCGAGGTCGACCTGGTTGGTGCCGACGCTGAAACATCCGACCGCGATCAGGCGGTCCGCGGCCTCCAGCACATCGGTGGTGATCTGCGTGCGCGAGCGGATGCCGAGCAGATGCACCCCCTTGATGGCCTCCTTCAGCGCATCGCCCTCGAGCGCCTTGGACAGGCGCGTCATGTTGGAATAGCCGGCAGCCTCGATCATCTGCGCAGCGCTGTCGTTGACACCTTCAAGGAGCAAGACCCGGATCTTGTCCTTTGCGAGCGAGAGTTGGGGAAGCGTGGTGGCCAAGATCGCGGCGTCCTTCAGAAATAGATGATCGGTAGGCTGACGGCCCGGAAATCCATTATCGGCGCCAAGCCGAATATCCAAGCCACTAATTTCACAAGTTTTTTGGGCAGCCAATCTTTCCTATGCGATCCAGGCACATGCCGCCAGTGTTCCTGACCTTCCTCATCGGCGTCTCGCTGAAATGACCGAGTACTCGATCTCGTCCTCGAAACGTCCCGCCGGAGATAGGTCCGACAGCCGGGCGCGCAGGTCGCGCTCGAACCCCTCGGCCATCCCGCCGAGAACGGCTCTCGACGCGAACGACGTCGAGAACAGATAACCGACGATGCTGTCCATAGTCCAAACCTGCGGCTGAAGGAAGGTCGCCTCCGTCAGGACGCAGAACGGCGTTTCCTTCAAGCACTCCTGGTGCAGGGGATGCTTCACATAGGTTCCAGGACCAGCCCGGCGTTCCTCGCCCAGCCAATGTTTGATCGTATCGATTACGATCGCTTTCCAGCCGCGCGCACGCCCCGTCCAAAAACTCGCGGGAGATACAATGACGATCGCTCCACCCGGCTCGATAAGCTGGTCGAGACGTCGCGCCACCATGATGCGATCGGTCCAATGAAACGATGCGCCAAACGTCGCCATGCGCAACGGCGCCACCTTGTCGGGCACGTCCTCCGCCCGGCCGCACAGGAACGTGATCGCTTCGACGCGGTTTTCCGCAGCCGTCATCCTTGCCATCGCCAGCATCGCGTCGTCCGGGTCCACGGCGATGGTGTGAGCGAACCATCTCGCCAACCCCACGAAGACGCCTCCCGTACCGCAACCGCAGTCGAGCAGCCTCCCCGTGCCATCGAGCCCGTGTTGTGCGACGATCCAGTCGAACGCTTCCGCCGGATAAGGAGGGCGAAATCGGCGATAGCAATCGGCCGTACCGGCAAACAGCTCCCGCATTGACGATCCTGCGTGTCGGCCACGAAAGGCTTGGACGGTGCGGATGCTTAGCGCATCACTGCGAAAAGCTTCAAGGGCTATGGCAAGCGCGGCCCGGACGAGCTACGCGAAAATCCGGGTTAGTTGTTGATTTCTCACGCCGCCAGCGCCTTCATTTCCTTGTAGAGATCGGATTTCCCCTCGAACCCGATACCGGGGAGATCAGGCATGGTGATGTGGCCGTTCTCGACGCGGACGCCATCCGGAAAGCCGCCATAGGGCTGGAACAGGTCGGGATAGCTCTCATTGCCGCCGAGGCCGAGGCCGGCCGCGATGTTCAGCGACATCTGATGGCCGCCATGGGGGATGCAGCGGCTCGGCGACCAGCCGTGCGTCTTCAGTACCGCGAGCGTGCGCTGGTATTCGCAGAGGCCATAGGACAGCGCGCAATCGAACTGCAGCCAGTCGCGGTCGGGGCGCATGCCGCCATGGCGAATCAGGTTCCGCGCGTCCTGATGGCTGAAAAGATTCTCGCCGGTCGCCATCGGCGCCGGATAGAACTCGGCGAGCGCGGCCTGCAGCGCATAATCGAGGGGATCGCCGGCCTCCTCGTACCAGAACAGCGGATATTCGCGCAGCATTTTTGCGTAGGCGATCGCGGTCTCCAGATCGAAACGGCCGTTGGCGTCGACGGCAAGCTGTGCGTCCTTGCCGATCTCCTTCAGTACCGCTTCGATGCGCTCGCGGTCCTCCGCGATCGGCGCGCCGCCGATCTTCATCTTCACGACGTTGTAGCCGCGGTCGAGATAGCCGCGCATCTCGCCGCGCAGCGCCGCGAGATCCTTGCCGGGATAATAATAGCCGCCGGCAGCGTAGACGAAGACGCGCGGATTGGCCGTCAGGCCATGGCGCTCGGCAAGCAGGCGGAACAGCGGCTTACCCGCGATCTTCGCCACCGCATCCCACACCGCCATGTCGATGGTGCCGACCGCGACCGAGCGCTCGCCATGGCCGCCGGGCTTTTCGTTCGACATCATCGCGGCCCAGACCTTGTCGGGATCGAGATTGCCGCCGGAGGCATCGAGCAGGCTGTTCGGATCGGCCTCCTTCAGCCGCGGCGCAAAGCGTTCGCGGATCAGGCCGCCCTGCCCGTAACGGCCGTTGGAATTGAAGCCGTAGCCGACGACGCGCCTGCCGTCGCGCACGACGTCGGTGACGACGGCAACGAGGCTCGTCGTCATCCTGGTGAAGTCGATATAGGCGTTGCGGATCGGCGAGGAGATCGGCTTTGTGATCTCGCAGACGTCGACGATGCGGACGGACATGGTGTTTCGCTTTCAGATGATGCCGTCATTGCCTGCAACAAACGCGAAGCGTTTGTGCAAGGGAGCGAAGCGACGAAGCAATCCATCTATCCCTCTGCCGAGATATGGATTGCTTCGCTCCGCTCGCAATGACGGCTGAGAGAGACCGCCTTAAGAATTCGGCTTATCCCGGAAATACGGTTCGACCGCGCCGTGCACCTTGATGGTCAGCGGGTTGCCGTGGCGGTCCTTGGCATTGCCGGCGGTGACGCGCACCCAGCCCTCGCTGATGCAATATTCCTCGACATTGGTCTTCTCGACGCCCTTGAAGCGAATGCCGACGTCGCGCGAAAGGATGTCGGCGTTGTAGTACGGGCTGTTCGGATCGACCGAGAGGCGGTCGGGAAATTGGTCGCTCATCGCTTTGTCGTTCTCGCTCACAACAGTGCCTCGATTTCTCTTCTTAATCCTTCAGGTGTCGCGGTCGGAGCATATCGTCCAACCGCTACTCCCGACCGGTCGACCAGGAATTTGGTGAAATTCCATTTGATCGACGGACCCAACAATCCCGATCTGGCGTTCTTCAGATGGTCGAACAACGGATGCGCCTTGCTGCCATTGACGTCGATCTTGGCGAACATCGGGAACGTCACGTCGTACTTGCTTGTACAGAACTCCTCGATCTGCCGGGCATCGCCCGGCTCCTGCCCGCCGAACTGGTTGCAGGGAAAACCCAGCACCGCAAAGCCGCGCGGCGCGAAGTCACGATGCAACTGTTCCAGGCCTTTATATTGCGGCGTGAATCCGCAGGCGCTCGCGGTGTTGACGATCACGAGCACCTGCCCCTCGAACCGCTTCAGCGGAACCTCTTCGCCGGCGAGCGACTGCGCCGTGAAATCATAAACGCCTGGCATGGTCCTCTCTGTTCAGCCCGCTGGGTCGATCGCCGCCGACGGCGTGCCGCCGGCTTCGATGGCCTCGCCCGCGGCAAGGCATAGATCCTCGCGATAACGCCCGGAGACCAGTTGCACGCCGACGGGCACGCGTCCGACCAATCCGGTCGACACCGTTAGCCCGGGCAGCCCCATGAAGGGAATGGCGATCTGCGGCAATTGCGCATGCCAGACGCGCGCAAACGACGCCTCGTCCTTGCGGTCGAGCTGGTCCGGGAACGGCAATTCGCCGGATACCGGCATCAGCAGCACGGCGTAGTTTTCGAAGAACGAAAGCCATTCGCGGGTCAAGGTCGCGCGGCGCGTCAGCGCCTTCGACAGGTCGAACGGATGCACTTTGGCGCGGTTGCCGCGCAGGCAGGCCAGCGCGCCGGGATCGCCCTCGCGCTCGGCCATTTCAAGCTGCGCCTCATAGCCGTCACCGAGCCAGAGCTTGGTCTGGAGGTCGGCGGCCTCGCGCAGCGGCGGCGTGTTGGTAATCTCTTCGACGATCCACCCCGCCCGCTCGAGCCGCTTGCCGGCATCGGCCACCGCGGCCTTCACTTCGGGAACCGGGTCGAGGCCGTCAGGGTTGAGGCACATCGCGACGCGCTTCGGCATCACCGGGCCTTCGAGCGGCGCCGGCACCCACCAGGGGTCGCGATAATCCTTCGCCGACATGGCGGCGAGAGCGATCCTGATGTCGCCGATGGTGCGCGCCAGCGGGCCGGAGACCGCGCTGATCTGCGGCCCGATGGGACGTTCGGGCAGCGCTGCGTTGAACGCCGCAATGCGGCCGATGGTCGGCCGCAGGCCGTGCACGCCGCAGGCATAGGCGGGATAGCGGATCGAGCCCGCGATATCGGTGCCATGCGCGATATGGCCGATGCCGGCCGCGACCGCTGCGCCCGCGCCGCCGGACGAGCCGCCCGGGGTGATCGCGGGATCGCGCGGGTTCTTGGTATCGCCATGGATGAGGTTGCTCGTGAACCAGCGATAGGAGAACGCCGGGCAGTTGGTGCGCCCGAGGATGACGGCGCCAGCTTTCCGCAGATTGTCGATCACCGGGCTGTTGGTCTTGGCGATGGCGTCGCGCTGCAGCTTCAGGCCGTTGGTGGTGGCGTAGCCCTGCTGGTCGATATTGACCTTGACGGTGACGGGGACGCCGCCGAGCGGGCCAGCATCCTCGCCGCGCCCGATCGCGGCGTCGACAGCGGACGCCTGCGCCAGCACATCCTCGGGCCTGTGCTCGACGACGGCATTGATCTGGGGATTGACCGCGTCGAGCCGCGCCAGAGCGGCCGTCGCCGCCTCCTTTGCCGAGACTTTTTTCGACCTGATCAGCGAGGCCATTTCCGCCGCCGACAGGCGCCATAGATCCTGCATGCAAAACTCCATCCGGTTGCCGCCCTTTTAGCGCCGGGCGCAGGGCAATGCCAGCCGGGGGAATTTGGGCCAAGCTGATGGCTCCCTCTCCCCGCGACAGGGCGGGGAGAGGGAGGGCAAAGGCCTCAAACGGCCTACCGCACGCGGGCGATGTAATAAGCGAGATCAGCGATCTGCTCTGCCGCAATCGGGGCCATCACATCGGCCATGCTGGCATCGTAGCCGTGACGGCTGTTGTCCTTGTATTCGGCGAGGGTCTTGGCGAGATAATCCTCGCGCTGGTTGGCGATGCGCGGGACGTTCTCCTTCCCCGACAAATCGGGGTTGTGGCAGGTGTCGCAGCGGTGCTGCTGCACCAGCGCCAGCCCGCGCTGCATCCGCGCCGGATCGCCGTTTTCCGCGGGCGGCGCGGGCTTCGGGATTTTGGCGATGAAGTCGGAGAACAGGCGCAGGTCGTCGTCGGTCAGCGCCTTCGCCATCTCGTTCATCGGCTCGAAGGTGCGCAGCTTCTCGCGGAACATAAAGAGCTGGATCAGCGCGTACGGGGCCTGCTGGCCGCCGAGCGAGGGCGTGTTCCCGGTCTGCGACTGGCCCTTCTCGCCGTGACAGGCGAGGCACGGCACGATGCGCTGTTCGATGGTTTCGGCGTTGGCTGAGGCTGCGATCAAAGCAAACGCCAGCATCGTTATTGTTTTACGCATCGGCCTACTCCGAACGCTGCCGTCATTGCCTGCAACAAACGCGAAGCGTTTGTGCAAGGGAGCGCAAGCGACGAAGCAATCCATCTTCCCCGCGTTGAGGAATGGATTGCTTCGCTTCGCTCGCAATGACGGTTGTTGCTGGGTTACGACTTCCCCGCCACTTTCTGCTTGCCGTAGGTGATGCGGTAGACGGCGCCGTTCCAGTCGTCGGAGACGAGAAGCGAGCCGTCCTTCATCTGCAGCACGTCGACCGGGCGGCCGACATACTTGTTGTCTTCCATGAAGCCGGTGAGGAACGGCTCCAGCGATTTCATGCTGCCGTCCTTGTTGAACCTGGCGAGGACGAGATCGCCGCCGACCTTCTTGGAGCGGTTCCAGGAACCGTGCCGCGCGATGATGGCGACGTTCTTGTAGGCCTTCGGGAACATGCTGCCGGTGTAGAAGCGCATGCCGAGCGCCGCCGAATGCGGACCGAGCAGGCCGACCGGCGCGGTGAACTCGCTGCAGGACTTGCCCCAGCCGAATTCGGGATCGACGATGTTGCCCTGCAGGCAGTAGGGCGCGCCGAAATGCTCGCCGACCTTGGTGACGCGGTTGAGCTCGTCCTCCGGCACGTCCTCCGACATCCAGTCGCGGCCGTTGTCGGTGAAGTAGAGCTGCTTGGTCTCCGGATGCCAGTCGAAGCCGACGGTGTTGCGAACGCCGCGCGCGATCACTTCCGCGCCGGAGCCGTCGAGATTCATCCGCCGGATCAGGCCGTGCTCGTCGTCGTGGATCACGTTGTTGCCGGGCTGGCCGACCGGAACGTAGAGCTTGTTGTCGGGGCCGATGGCGATGAACTTCCAGCCATGGGCCTCGTCCTTCGGCAGCTTGTCGAAGATCACGGTCGGCTTCGGCGGACTATCCAGGACATCCTCGACCTTCTCGATCTTGGAGACCTTGGAGAGCTCGGCGATGTAGAGCGTGCCGTCCTTGAAGGCGAGGCCGTTCGGGCGATAGAGGCCGGAGGCCAGCACCTTGACCTCGCGTTTGCCGTCCTTGTTGATGATGGCATAGACCTTGTCGACCAGACGGCTGCCGACGAACACCGTGCCCTTGTCGCCGAGCGCGAGCGAGCGGGCGTTCGCCATGCCGGCGGCGTAGACCTCGATGTTGAAGCCGGCCGGCACCTTCAGCTTGGCGGTCGGCAGCTTGTCCGGCGCGGCCGGAATCGGCGGCGGCGCGATCGGCGCAAGCTTGGCCGCGGCCTCATTGCCGGCGGGACGACCGATCAACGGCGAGCCGGGCGGCAGCGGCGCGGCCGCAGCCGGTGTAGCAGCGGGTGGCGCAGCAGCGGCCGGCGGCGCGGCAGGCTGTTGAGCGGCGGCCGGCGGATCGGCGGCCTGCTGGGCCGCGGCGCTCAGCGTAAAAGCAGTCAAGAATGCGCCGGACAGCAACAGGCCGCGCGGCGCCGACGAATAGCTCATCATGGGCGTTCTCCCTGACGGAAGCCCTTCTCTTCGCACGGGCCGAAATGACGCGTGCGGCGGAGGCTTTCCCGGCCGGCACTCTCCATATTTGTCTGCCGGTGCGCAATCGGAAAACATCGCGCCTGCAAGTTGCACCCGCCGCGGGTGCAGCGGACGCCCGGCAGCACCGGGCGTCAGTGTCTTGTAATGGGACCGCCGGGCGCGTCGAGGATCGCTTCCGAGAACGGAAACTCCAGCACGATCTCGCCGTCGTCGTCGGTGACCTCGATGGTCGCACTCAGCAAGGCCCCTTCGACGCCGTCGGTCTTGAGCAACTCGCGGATCATGGCGCGCGCCATCTCCCAGGCGCGATCGGGATCAACAAGCACTTCGCCATCGGGATCGGAGATCAGTTCGTCGCCGATACGGGTGTTGAAATAATATCGCGGCATCGGCTCAAACCTGGCTCCGGTTAGGGCCTCCTGTAGCAGGAGGCCGAATGATCACATCGCTCTTTAATTCGGAGCCTGCCGCTCCGTCCCAGCCCAGAATTGGTATTAGCGACGGTACGAACAACCGTGAAGGGCTTGATCCCACGTTGTTTTGACCGGCGCTCTCCGCACAACTCCGTGAAACCCCTGTGCAGCGCAGCATAAACAATACAGGTTCCGGGCAAAAGATTTAACTGGCGAACTTTTCGATCCGCGCTACCTTAACTCCAAGGACGGAGTTCGTCCGATAGCAAAAGGGAGAGCATGATGGCCTGGAAAGCACCGAAGATCGTCGAAGTGTCGGTGGGCATGGAAATCAACATGTATATGTGCGCCACCCGCAAGTAAGCGGTAGCGCAATTTCACTCTTCGCGCAGGTGGACCACCGGGCTGATATCTCCCCGAACGAGGAGATTTGTCGCCGGGTTGGCGTCCACCTCGCGCTGTTTTTTTCCCGGACTTGGCAGCCCGGTTGTTTCAAGGTTTGTAGTTTCCAGGAGACGTATCATGCTTCGCGTCGTCGTCCTGGGCGCCGCGGCGGGCGGCGGTGTTCCGCAGTGGAACTGTGGCTGTCCGGTGTGCCGGGCAGCACGAAGCGAAAACCGGGAATTGCAGAGCACGCAGGCGTCGATCGCGGTGAGCGCCGATGGCGAGCACTGGTACCTCGTCAACGCGTCTCCCGACCTCCGCCAGCAGCTCATCGCGACGCCGCAGCTTCATCCCAAGGCCGGCCAACTGCGCCACAGTCCGATCGCCGGCGTGATCCTGACCAACGGCGAAGTCGATGCGGTCGCGGGGCTGTTGTCGATGCGCGAGGGTTCGCCCTTTACGCTCTACGCGCATGAGCGGGTGCTTGCGATTCTGCGATCCAACAGCATCTTCAACGTGCTGGGCGAACGGAATGTGAAGCGGCAGCCGATCGAGACGGATGTCGCCTTCGAGCCCGCCCTGCCCGACGGCTCGCCGTCCGGCATGGAAATCCTCCCCTTCGCGGTTCCCGGCAAAGGCGCGTGGTATCTCGAAGGCAAGGCGCACCCGACAGGCGGCGACGCCGCCGGCGATACGCTCGGGCTTCGCATTCTGGACAAGACAAGCGGGAAGTATTTCTATTTCCTGGCCGCCTGCGCCCGAATGACCGACGATCTGAAGGCGCGGCTTTCGGGCGCTGCGCTGGTCTTCTTCGACGGCACGGTGTGGCGCGACGATGAATTGATCGTGCAGGGCCTCGGCGCCAAGACGGGACAGAGCATGGGCCATATTTCGATGTCAGGCGAACACGGGGCAATCGAGAGCCTTGCCGGCCTCGACATCGGCCGCAGGATGTTCCTGCATATCAACAACTCCAACCCTGCTTTGCTCTCCGGCTCGGACGAGCGAAAGGCGTTGGAACAGGCGGGCTGGCAGATCCCAGCCGATGGAACGGAGATCACGCTGTGAATGTCGTGCCTACCAGCGGAATGACCGCATTGTCGATCGGCAAGGGCGTCACGCTCAACAGTGCCGAGGAACTGGAAGCGATGCTCCGCCATATCGGCGCGACGCGCTATCACAACCTGCATCCGTTCCACCGCCTGCTGCACGGCGGCAAGCTCAACAAGGGACAGGTGCAGGCCTGGGCGCTGAACCGCTATTTTTACCAGAGCACGATCCCGCTCAAGGACGCGATGGTGATCTCGCGGTTTCGCGACCGCGCCACCCGGGTCGAATGGCGGCACCGCATCGAGGACCATGACGGCGATATCGGCTCCGAGGGCGGCATCGAACGCTGGCTGAAACTGACCGAGGGCCTCGGGCTCGACACGGCTTACGTGGAATCGACCGAAGGTATCCTGCCAGCCACGCGATTTGCGGTGGAAGCCTATGTGCATTTCTGCCGCGACCGGACGCCGCTGGAGGCGATCGCCTCCTCGCTGACGGAATTGTTTGCGCCGAGCCTGCACGAGGAGCGTATCTCCGGCATGCTGGCGCACTACGACTTCGTCAATCCCGACATCATGAGCTATTTTAAACGCCGCCTGACCCAGGCTCCGCGCGATGCCAACTTCGCGCTCGACTACGTCAGGAAGAATGCCAAGACCCCGGCGGAGCGTGAGGCGGTCGCCAACGCGCTGATCTTCAAGACCAATGTGCTATGGGTTCAGCTCGACGCGCTGTATCATGCCTATGTCGACGGCCACATTCCGCCCGGCGCGTTCGTGCCCAAAGGGGACTAACCATGGCGCTCAGCCGCAACATCAGTGTCAGCGAGGCGAGCCGGCCAAAATTGCCGCGGCACGCCAAGCTGAAATTCGATGAGACGCGGCAGGTCTGGGTGATCCTGGCGCCGGAGCGCGTGCTGGCGCCGGACGAGATCGCGGTCGAGGTGCTGCAGCTCTGCGACGGCGTGCGCAGCGTCGGCGATATGGCCGATCAGCTCGCCGCCAAATATGCCGCCCCCCGCGAAGCGATCCTGACCGATGTCATCGGGATGCTGCAGGACCTCGCCGACAAGGGTTTTCTGACCGAAGCGCGTGAGAAGACGTCATGAGCGACATTCTCGCCGATGGCAAAACAACCGGCTCCGCCGCGCCCAGCGACGGCCTCGCGGTGCTGGAATCGCAGCGCTCCACCGCGGAGACGTTCGGGATTCCCCTGGCCGTGCTCGCCGAGGTGACGCACCGCTGCCCGCTGCAGTGCCCCTATTGCTCCAACCCGGTCGAGCTCGACCGCGCCAGCGGCGAATTGACGACAGAAGAATGGAAGAAGGTCTTGAGCGAGCTCGCCGAAATCGGCGTGCTGCAGATCCATTTCTCCGGCGGCGAGCCGACCGCGCGCAAGGACCTGGTGGAATTGGTGCAGCATGCGACCGATGTCGGGTTGTACAGCAATCTCATCACCTCGGCGGTACTGCTTACAAAGGAAAAGCTTTCAGCGCTTGCCGATGCCGGGCTCTGCCACGTGCAGATCAGTTTCCAGGGCAACGAGCCCGTCGTGGCCGATCGCGTCGCCGGGCTGAAGAACGCGCATGAGAAGAAGCTTGAAGTCGCCAAATGGACGCGCGAGCTCGACCTGCCGCTGACGGTGAATGCGGTGATGCACCGCCAGAACCTGCACCAGCTTTCCGACATCATCCAGATGGCGGTCGACCTCGACGCCGACCGGCTCGAAGTCGCCAACGTCCAGTACTACGGCTGGGCGCTGAAGAACCGGGCCGCCTTGATGCCGACGATCGAACAGATCGACGAGACCAGCCGCATCGTCGAGGAAGCCGCCGTGCGGCTGAAGGGCATTCTCGCCATCGACTATGTCGTGCCGGATTATTACGCGCTGCGGCCGAAGAAATGCATGGGCGGCTGGGGCCGGCAGTTCTTCAACATCTCGCCCGCCGGCAAGGTGCTGCCCTGCCATGCCGCGGAGAGCATCACCGGACTCGAATTCGAATCCGTGCGCTCGAACCATTCGATCGCCTGGATCTGGCAGAACTCCGAGGCCTTCAACCGCTACCGCGGTACCGGCTGGATGCCCGAGCCGTGCAAGAGCTGCGAATTCCGCGAGGTCGATTTCGGCGGCTGCCGCTGCCAGGCCCATGCGCTGACCGGCGATGCCGGCAACACCGATCCGGCCTGCACGCTGTCGCCGATGCATGAACAGATTTTCAAGCAGGCCGAGCGCGAGGCTGCCGCGCACCAGGACCGCTTCCTCTACCGCAATTTCGCCGGCGGCACGCTGGAGACGGAAGGCGAGCATGGCGCCTGACGCCGACGCCGGCAAATCCGTCAAGCGCGACGATCCGTTTGCACCGCTGACGTCGGAGCAGTTCGAGGTCGGCGACGGACACGACATTTACGTCGAAAGCGTCGGCCGGAGCGGCGGCATTCCCGCGGTTTATCTGCATGGCGGGCCCGGCTCTGGCTGCCAGCCGGACCACCGCCGGCTGTTCGACCCGGAACGTTTTCATGCCGTGCTGTTCGACCAGCGCGGCGCGGGCCGCAGCCGGCCGAAGGGCAGCCGACAGGCCAATACCCTGCCGCATCTGATCGCGGATATGGAAATGATCCGCGAAAAATTCGGCTTCGAACGCTGGATGGTCGTCGGCGGCTCCTGGGGCGCAACGCTGGCGCTGGCGTACGCACAGGCCCATCCGGGCCACGTCACCGGCATCGTGCTGCGCGCGACGTTCCTGGGCACGATCGCCGAAATCGAGAACGGATTTCTCAACACGCTGCCAAGGTTTTATCCCGGCCTCTACGACGATTTCATGAGCCTGCTGCCGGAAGACGAACGCGCCGAGCCGATCCAGTCGTACTTCCGCAGGATCCTCGATCCCAGCGCCGACGTGAACATTCCGGCGGCGCGGGCCTGGGGCGAGACCGAGCGGATTCTTTCCGAGCACACGCCGAATCGCACGCGGCTCGATCAGGCGGCGCTCAGCTCGTCGCGGAGCCTGCCGGCGACGCCGTTCATGGAAGCGCACTACTTCGCCAATGACTGCTTCATGCAGCCGAACCAATTGATGCGCGATGCGGGCAAGCTGGCCGGCATCCCCGGCATCATCGTGCAGGGGCGCTATGACCTGCTATGCCCGCCCGCGATCTCGCATGCGCTGGCCGCCGTGTGGCGCGAGGCGGAAATCCGCTTCGTCGAAGGCGCCGGCCACACGCTGTACGACCCCGGCGTCCGCGACGCCGTGATGAAGGCGATCGCGGACATGGCTTCCAGAACGCAAAAATAGGAAACAAGAACATGCCGATGGCGGGAAAAGGCATGCTGCTGACGTCGATGAACATCGACGCGGCACATGAGGCCGAGTTCAATCGCTGGTACGACCGCGAGCATCTCGAAGAGCGCGTCGCCATCGACGGCTTCCTCGAAGCCCGCCGCTATGTCGCCCATGACGGCAACCCGAAATATCTCAGCCTCTACTCCACCGAAACCTTTGAGGTGCTGGACAGCCCGGCCTATCGCACCGCGCTGGCGAACCAGACGGCGTGGTCGAAGGCCAATATCGCCCGCTTCCAGAACATGATCCGCGCGGTGGCGCGTATCACGATCAGCCGCGGCACCGGCCGTGGCGCGGCGCTCGGCATTGTGCGGCTGCGTCCCCCTGATGGCGGCGAGGACAGGCTGCGCGCCGCGCTCGCCGAGCAACTCGATCCCGCAGAGCTTGACGGGATCATCTCGCTGCACCTGATGGAGAGCGATCCGGCGCTGTCAAAGCCGATCACCGATGATCCCTCGGCGCCCAATCCCGGCGCCGGTGACTGGTTCGTGCTGATCGACGCGACGGATGTCGGCGCGGTGCCGGCGGCGATGCTGCGCTTTGGCGGCAATGTCGCGCTGAAGCCGCTGATCGTCTCGAGCGGCATCTACCGCCTGATGTGGGATCTCGCGAAGGGCGATATCGGCTAGAGCATGATCCGGAAAAGTGTGAAGCGGTTTTCCGAAAAGATCATGCTCAAACAAAGACCTAAAGCGCGATGACGATTCATCCAAATCTCATCGCGCTTTAGGCGCCCTCACCGCGGCCGACGGGCGCGGAGAGCTTGAGCGACCATCCGAACCTGGTAGCGCGGCCCGACAGGAATTCCCTCACCCAGCGCTGCGCCGGCCGTTCGACATAGCGCCACACGATCCAGGCCAGCAGCGTCATGCCGACGACGATCGCAACGACCATCGGCACCGGATTGGCGGGCGCCTGCCGGGTGAACAGCACGTAGCCGAACTGCATGTGCAGGAGATAGAGCGGATAGGTCAGCCCGCCGGCCGCCAGCACCAGCGCCGGCGGCAACGGGACATGGCGGATTCGCGTGGCCAGAAAGATGATGGCGATCGATGCGAGGCAGACCGCCGCCACCGTCCAGGGGTCGAACACGCCGCCGGTGTGCGGCGTCAGCTTCACCGCCTTATGGATGGATTGGAATACCGCCATGCCGATCGACAGGGCGAACAGGCCGTACAGCAGCGGACCGCGGCGTCCGCGGTAGAATTGATAGATCAGGAGCCCGACGGCGAAGAAGCCGCTGTCGTCGGTCAGAAACAGTTTTTCCACCAGCGGGGCATCGACGGTCAGTTCGTTGACAACGGTGATGCCGAGCCAGATCGGGATCACGACATTGATGCCGCGCGGGAACAGCCCGGCCGCGATCAGGAGCGCGACCCAGGCGTAGAACATCACCTCGATCACCAGCGACCAGTAGGAGGTGTCCATGTAGGGCTGGCCGAGCGCCGGCGCTGCGATGAACAGGTTCGCCAGCCACTGCGCCGGGCTCGTCTCGAAGTGCGGCATGCCGAGAGCGGCGATCGCAAGAAACGTGAGCGTCATGCAGAACACGAAGGTCGGGTAGATCCGGCTGAAGCGGGCGATGGCGAAGCCGGTCGCGGTCCGGCCCTCGGCGGAATAGGCGATCACGAAACCGCTGATGACGAAGAAGGCCGGCACGCCGAGATAGCCGTATTTGGCCACCGGCGTCAGCCAGGGCAGCGCCACCTGCGGCACGCCATGCGCGGCCGGGCCCCAGAATCCGAAATGATAGAGAAGCACACCGAGCACGGCCACGAGCCGCAGCAGATCGAGCGCGTCGACGCGCGAAGTTGGGATGGCTGACCGCGGCATGGTCGGAAAGTTCCGGTACGGGGAACAAGTGGCAATGCCGCATCCTAGGAAGGGGCGGTGAAGGCGTTGTTAACGGGATATCGGGTAAGTCGTTGGGTGAGACTTGCCGCCTGGCAAGAATGGCTCAGCGCAAGGCGAGCCCGCACGACAAGTGCCTGCGCCAGGCAACCTTGCTCTTCTTCCCAAAATAGTCGAAGGCCTTGATGAGGCAGATGAGAACTTCCGTCGAAGTTGCTCACATCGCTTTCAATTACGCCGCTAATGTACTGTCGTAGGTGCAACGGCTGATCGGCTGAGGATTGCCAACTCTATCCGTTTGAGGATCGCCCTCAACGCTTGGTGCCATTGCCGGTTCCCGGTATCTTCAGCCGTCAATGGAGCAATTGCATGGCGGAAAAGTCCGCGGGTACCGTCGCCGAGATTTTTGCCGCCTTCCTCAAACTGGGCCTGACATCGTTCGGCGGGCCGATCGCGCATCTCGGCTACTTCAGGGCCGAATTCGTCGAGCGGCGGAAATGGCTGAGCGAAAGCAGCTACGCCGACATCGTGGCGCTCTGCCAGTTCCTGCCGGGGCCGGCGTCGAGCCAGGTCGGCTTCACGCTCGGCATCCTGCGCGGCAACGGCCTGCTTGGCGGGCTGGCGGCGTGGTCCGCCTTCACCCTGCCCTCCGCCCTCATCATGTTCGCCTTTGCGCTCGGCGCGACGATCTTCAGCGGGCCGTTCGGCGAAGGCGTGCTGCACGGCCTCAAGCTGGTCGCCGTCGCCGTGGTCGCGCAGGCGATCTGGGGCATGGCAAACAGCCTGACGCCGGACCGCGCGCGGGCTGCCATCGCGCTTGCCGCCGTCGCGGTCGTGGTCTTCATCGGCGGATCGTTCGGCCAGATCGGCGCCATCGCGATCGGCGCCCTGGCCGGGCTCTTTCTGTGCCGCGGCGACGGCCCCGCCGCGACGGGCCAGCTCGGCTTTTCGGTGTCGCATCGGCACGGCATCGCCGCGCTCGTGCTGTTCGCCGTTCTGTTCCTGATCACGCCGCTGGTGGCGGCCAGAACCGGCTCCCAGGGCCTTGCCCTGTTCGACGCCTTCTATCGTTCCGGCTCCCTCGTGTTCGGCGGCGGTCACGTCGTGCTGCCGCTGCTGCAGGCGGAAGTGGTGACACCTGGCTGGGTCAGCAATGCGGATTTCCTCGCCGGCTACGGCATGGCGCAGGCGGTGCCCGGACCGCTCTTCACCTTTGCGGCGTATCTCGGCGCCATCGGCCCCGCGCCCAACGGCCTCGCCGGGGCCGTGATTGCCCTCGTCGCGTTGTCGTTGCCGGGGCTGTTGCTGGTCTACGGCATGCTGCCGTTCTGGGACGCGCTGCGCCTGCGCCCGACGGCCCAAGCCGCCATGCGCGGCACCAATGCCGCCGTCGTCGGCATTCTCGGCGCCGCGCTCTACAACCCGGTATGGACCAGCGCCGTGCTCAGCCCGCGCGATTTCGCGGTGGCGCTGGCCGGCTTCCTGCTGCTGACGGTCTGGAGGCTGCCGCCCTGGATCGTCGTCGTCCTGCTGGCCTTGGCTGGCGCCATCCTGCGGCTGGCCTGAGCACCGCTAGACCGCGAGCATCCCCGCGCCGGCGTGCGCATCCTCTGTAAAGCCCCGCATCTCCGCGATCTCCTCGAACGAAGCGCGCTCGGTGACGAGGCCGTTGATCGGCTGCGAAGGATCGGCATGGCCGAGCGAAATGCCGCAGAACACGATGTATTGCTCCGGCAGCGCGAGATGCGCGCGAACCGTCTTGTGCATCGCCGCCCATGCCGCCTGCGGACAGGCCGAAAGGCCGCGTTCATGGGCAAGCAGCAGGATCGATTGCAGGAACATGCCGACATCGGCCCATTGCCCCTGCTCCATGGTGCGGTCGATCGACAGGATCATGCCGACCGGCGCGCCGTAGAAATCGAAATTCTTCGCGAACTGTAATAGCCGCGCCATCTTGTTGTCGCGCGATATGCCAATCGTTCCATAGAGATCCTCGGCGCATTTGATGCGGCGACGGTTGTAAGGGTCCTTCAAATTGGGGGCGTAGATCTTGTACTCCGATCCCTCGGCGGCAGGATTGGCGGTCAGGCTCTGCCGCACCGCGCCGCGCAGCCGGTCGAGGTCGGCGCCTGCCATCACGCTCAGCCGCCATGGCTGCATGTTGCTGCTCGACGGCGTGCGCCGCGCGATCTCGACGATGCCGCGGATCAGGTCGGCAGCAACGGGCCGGTCCAGATACGCCCGCGCCGAGCGGCGCCCGGAAATGGCCTGTGTCACGGTGGTCATGAATGCAGCCTCGCGAAAAGTGTCGGCCGCATTGGCTTATTCTAGCCATCGTCGGATTAATATGGCATGCTTCCGATAACATAAATCCGGTGTTCGCATGAATAAGGCCAGCTTTTCGGAAGCCGAGGCCTATCTCGCGGTGGTCGACCGCGGCGGCTTTGGCGCGGCCGCGCGCGAACTGGGCGTCACCCAATCCACCATCAGCCGTCGCATCGCCGCGCTGGAGCAGCGCATCGGCAAGCGCCTCGTCGAGCGCACCACCCGCCGTGTCACCCTGACCGAAGCCGGCCTCGCCTTCGCCAATGATCTGCGCGACGTGCTGGCCCGGCTCGCCGATGCCGAGGGACGCGTGCAATCCGAAGGCTCGGAAGCGGAAGGATTGCTGCGCATCACCATGCCGACGGCCTATGGCCGCACTTCAGTCCTTCCGCGCCTTGCCGGCCTGGCCAAACGCCATCCGCGGCTGCGCTTCGAACTCGATCTGTCGGATCGCTATGTCGACATTCTGGAGGAAGGATATGATCTCGCGATCCGCATTGCGGAGCCGACGCAGTCCGGCCTGGTATCCGAGCGCGTCGACCGCTTCACGCTACATGCCTGCGCTTCGCCCGACTATATGGCGAAGCATCCTCCAATCGAACGACCGCAGGACCTTTCCGCGCATGCCTGCATTGTGCAGCGGACCTATGCGCCACGCAGCAAGTGGCGCTTCGAATGGTCGGGCGACCTGATCGAGATCGAAATCGCGCCGCGCATCGTCGCCAGCGACATGATGGCGGTGCGATCGCTGGTGCTCGATGCAACCGGTGTTGCCATATTGCCGTCGTTTCTCGCGCGCGGCGATCTCGCATCCGGCAGGCTCGTCGAAGTGCTTGGCGAAGCCGGTCTGCCCGCAATCAACGTCTTCGCCAGCTTTCCGCATCACCGCGCCGGGCTTTCCAAGATCAAGGTTGTGGTCGAGGAACTGCGGCGCGGTTTAATCAAATAGTACGCATATAGCTGCACTGCACATGCTGCAGTGCCGCATCATCCTGCGACACTACGTTCACGCTTCCATGCAATTCAAAACGGGAGATCGCGCAAAATTGCCTTTGTGCCGCGTCTGGAATGGCTCTAATAAGATAAGCCTATGATCCAATTCAAAAACCACAAGAACGCGGACTAAGGCGTTCATAGGCAAAATAAGGCCGCGTTGCGGTTGCCGACGCGGGACAAGGTAGGAATGAAACCGACTGATATCTCGGCGCCTGACTACTTTCACAAAGTGGTCGATTGCCAATGGGCCTGCCCCGCACACACGCCAGTTCCCGAATACATTCGTCTGATTGCCGAAGGGCGTTATAGCGACGCCTATATGATCAACTGGAAATCGAACGTGTTTCCCGGAATTCTGGGACGCACCTGCGATCGTCCGTGCGAGCCGGCGTGCCGCCGCGGCCGCGTCGAGGAAACGCCGGTTGCGATCTGCCGGCTGAAGCGCGTCGCCGCCGACTTCAAGGACGACGTCAAGCACCGCATGCCGAGGCCGGCCGCAAAGAACGGCAAGCGCATCGCGCTGGTCGGCGGCGGTCCCGCCTCGCTTGCGGTGGCGCGCGACCTCGCCCCGCTCGGCTATCACTGCACCGTGTTCGATTCCGATCCCAAGGCAGGCGGCATGATGCGGAGCCAGATTCCAAAATTCCGCCTGCCTGATACCGTCATCGACGAGGAAACCGATTACATCCTCAACCTCGGCGTCGAGTTCAAGGGCGGCCATCGCATCGACAGCCTGAAGAAGCTGCTCAACGAGAACTACGATGCGATCTTCATCGGCTCCGGCGCGCCGCGCGGCCGCGAGCTTGACATCCCCGGTCGCAAGGAAGCCGCCGCCAATATTCACATCGGCATCGAGTGGCTGGCGTCGGTCTCGTTCGGCCATGTCGAGAAGATCGGCCGCCGCGTGATCGTGCTCGGCGGCGGCAACACCGCGATGGATTGCTGCCGCACCGCGCGCCGGCTCGGCGGCGAGGACGTCAAGGTGATCGTGCGTTCCGGCTTCGAGGAAATGAAGGCGAGCCCCTGGGAGAAGGAGGACGCGCTCCACGAGGACATCCCGATCCTCAATTTCATGGTGCCGGTGGCGTTCAAGCATGTCGCCGGCAAGCTGATCGGTGTCACCTTTCAGAAGGTGAAGGCCGAGTATGACGCCAAGGGCCGTCGCAACCTGGTGCCCTCGGGCGAACCCGACCAGACCATCCCCTGCGACGACGTGCTGGTCGCGGTCGGCCAGGAGAATGCGTTCCCCTGGATCGAGCGCGACTGCGGCATTGAATTCGACAAGTGGAACATGCCGCAGGTCGATGCAAAAACCTTCGTCTCGACCAATCCGAAAGTGTTCTTCGGCGGCGATGCTGCGTTCGGCCCGAAGAACATCATCTGGGCGGTTGCGCACGGCCACGACGCCGCGCTGTCGATCCACAAGATGATCTCGGGTGAGGACATCACCGAGCGTCCGCTTCCCGAAGTGCATGTCTCCTCGCAGAAGATGGGCATCCACGAGTGGAGCTACGACAACGACATCTCCGGCGACAAGCGCTACAAGGTGCCGCATCGCGACAAGGTGATCGCGCTGAAGGACATCCGCACCGAGGTCGAGCTCGGCTATGACGTCAAGCTCGCGCTCGGCGAGGCGCAGCGCTGCCTGAACTGCGACGTGCAGACCGTGTTTTCGGCGCCCGCCTGCATCGAATGCGACGCCTGTGTCGACATCTGCCCGATGGACTGCATCACGTTCACGGAGAACGGCGAGGAAGCAGATCTGCGGCAGCGGCTGAAGGCGCCTTCGCCGCATCCCGACCAGGCGCTCTACGTCGCCGATGGTCTCAAGACCGGCCGCGTCATGGTCAAGGACGAGGACGTCTGCCTGCATTGCGGGCTGTGCGCCGAGCGTTGCCCGACCGGCGCCTGGGACATGCAAAAATACCTCATCGATATGACTTACGCAGGTTCGACATGCCAGACCAAAGCCCGATCAGCAGCGTAAACGACTTCGTCGTCCGCTTCGCCAACGTCAACGGCTCGGGTTCGGCCAGCGCCAACGAATTGTTCGCGCGCTCGATCCTGCGCCACGGCGTGCCGGTTTCGCCGCGCAACATCTTCCCCTCGAACATCCAGGGCCTGCCGACCTGGTACGAGGTGCGCGTCACCGAGGCCGGCCATCTCGGCGCCCGCGGCGGCGTCGACATGATGGTGGCGATGAACCCGCAGACCTGGGACAAGGACGTCGCCTCGATCGAGCCGGGCGGATATTTGTTCTACGATTCGACCAAGCCGATGCCGACGTCGAAATTCCGCGCCGATATCAACGTGATCGGCGTGCCGCTGACCGCGATCACCAACTCGACCTACAGCGATCCGCGCCAGCGCCAGCTGTTCAAGAACATCATCTATCTCGGCGCGCTCTGTGCGCTGCTCGACATGGATCCGAAGCTGGTCGAGCAGCTGATCGGCGAACAATACAAGGGCAAGGAAAAGCTGCTGTCGTCGAACGTGCACGCGCTGCATCTCGGCCGCGACTGGGCGCTCCAGAACCTGAAATGCCCGATCGGACTGCAGGTGAAGAAGGCCGACAAGGTCGGCGACCGCATCTTCATCGAAGGCAACAGCGCGGCGGCCCTTGGCGCCGTCTATGGTGGCGCCACCGTCTGCGCCTGGTATCCGATCACGCCGTCCTCGTCGGTGGCGGAGGCCTTTACCAGCCATTGCAAGAAGCTGCGGCACGATCCCAAGACCGGCAAGGCGAAATACGCCATCGTGCAGGGCGAGGACGAACTCGCCTCGATCGGCATCGTGATCGGCGCTTCCTGGAACGGCGCGCGCGCGTTCACCGCCACCTCCGGCCCCGGCATCTCGCTGATGACCGAATTCATCGGCCTGTCCTACTTCGCGGAAATTCCGGCCGTGATCATGAACATCCAGCGCGCCGGCCCCTCGACGGGCATGCCGACGCGCACCCAGCAATGCGACATCATCGCCTGCGCCTATGCCTCGCACGGCGACACCAAGCATGTCCTGCTGTTCCCGGAAGACCCCGCCGAAGCATTCGAGTTCGCGGCGCAGTCGTTCGACCTCGCCGACCGGCTGCAGACCATGATCTTCCTGATGCTCGACCTCGACATCGGCATGAACAACCGCCTGTGCCGCCCGCTGAAGTGGGATGACGCCAGGCAATATGACCGCGGCAAGGTGATGACCGCGGAAATGCTCGACGAGCCCGGCCGCGATTTCGGCCGCTATCTCGACGTCGACGGCGACGGCATTCCCTACCGCACCTATCCCGGCACGCATCCGACCAAGGGCTCGTTCTTCACCCGCGGCACCTCGCGCGACCGCTACGCGCGCTATTCGGAAGAAGGCGCGGTCTATGCCGACAACATGCAGCGGCTGGTGCGAAAGTTCGAGACCGCCCAGGACATGGTGCCGCGGCCGCTACAGGCCAACGCCGCCAAGCCGACCAAATACGGCGTGATCTATTTCGGTTCGACCTCGCCGGCGATGGACGAGGCGATCGGCCTGTTGGAGGCGCGCGGCCATCAGCTCGACCGCATGCGCATCCGCGCCTTCCCGTTCCACTCCAGCGTGGCGAGCTTCATCGCCGACCATGATTTCGTTTACGTCGTCGAGCAGAACCGCGACGCCCAGTTGCGGCAGCTGATCGTCAACGAGAACGGCATCGACCCGGTCCGCCTGGTGCCGATCGTGCACTATGACGGCACCCCGATCACCGCTCGCTTCATCGCTAATGCTATCGGCGACCACCAGGACCACCTCAAGGTGACCCCTCTCCGCAAGGCCGTGTCATGACCTATATCGCAAAGCCAAAATTTCATCATCCCGGCCTGCCCAAGAACGATCTCGGCTACACGCACCGGGATTACGAGGGGAAAATCTCGACGCTGTGCGCCGGCTGCGGCCACGACTCGATCACCGCCTCGATCATCGAGGCCTGCTATGAACTCTCGATCGAACCGCACCGGGTCGCAAAGATTTCCGGCATCGGCTGCTCGTCGAAGACGCCGGACTATTTCCTCGGCAATTCGCACGGCTTCAACTCGGTGCACGGCCGCATGCCGTCGGTTCTCACCGGTGCCAACCTCGCCAACCGCGACCTGATCTATCTCGGCGTCTCCGGCGACGGCGACAGCGCCTCGATCGGCTTCGGCCAGTTCGCGCATTCGATCCGCCGCGGCGTCAACATGACCTACATCGTCGAGAACAACGGCGTGTATGGCCTGACCAAGGGCCAGTTCTCGGCCACTGCCGACCGCGGCTCGAAGTCCAAGAAAGGCGTGATGAACACCGACAACGCCATCGACCTGGTGGGGATCGCCCTGCAGCTCGGGGCCAGCTTCGTGGCGCGCAGCTTCTCCGGCGACAAGACCCAGCTGGTGCCGCTGATCGCGGCTGCGATCCGCCACAAGGGCGCGTCCTTCATCGACGTCATCAGCCCCTGCATCGCCTTCAACAACCACGCCGGCTCGACCAAGAGTTTTGACTATGTCCGCGAGCACAATGACGCGGTGAACCGGCTCGACGTGCTCACCGGCCGCGACCCGATCACCGTCGATTACGCGCCGGGCACGGTGCAGGTGGTCGAGCAGCATGACGGCACGCGGCTGGCGCTGCGCAAGATCGACGCCGATTATGACGCCAGCGACCGGCTGGCGGCGATGACCTTCCTGCAGAAGCACGCCGCCAAGGGCCAGGTGGTCACCGGGCTGCTCTATGTCGATCCCGACGCCGAAGACCTGCACACCCATCTCGACACCGTCGAGACGCCGCTCAATACGCTGGAAGCCGAGGATCTCTGCCCCGGCACGTCGGCGCTGGAAAAGATCAACGCCAGCCTGCGGTAGGTCTGCTGCGTAAAGTGCGCTCACTCCTCATCTTGAGAGGCCGTGAATCTAACCAGCTCCGTCATTGCGAGCGCAGCGAAGCAATCCACGTCTCAGCTCGGGGATAGATGGATTGCTTCGCTGCGCTCGCAATGACGTGGATATAGCTGAGCAATCTCTCCCCTCATCCTGAGGAGCAGGCGAAGCCTGCGTCTCGAAGGATGCAGGCCACACTGGGGCCGCGTGGTTTCCCGGCGATGCAAAGCATCGTCCGGAGACGCCGCTGACGCAACTCCTCACCATGAGGGAATCGTCCATTTACGCTGCCGCGGCAAGGCTCCGCGGATGGGCGACATATTCCTTCAGCACCGTGCCTGACGTATCGCTCTCGACGAGCGAGACGTCGTAGCTCCAGAGGTCGGCCAGGTGCTGCAGCACGCGCTTGGTGTCGGCTTCGCTGAGCTGGGCCCCCTTCACGACCGTATGGCGCAGCATCAGGCGGCGGTCGCCGGCGAGATCGACGTCGACGACCTCGATGTTCGCGTCGATGTAGCCGACATCATATTGCCGCGCCAGCTCGCGGCGCAGCCGGCGATAGCCGCGCTCGTTGTGGATCGCGTCGACCAATATGCCGCTGCGATCTTCCGGATCGTCGTGCAGATGGAACATGCGGAACTGCCGCATCAGGCGCGGCGACAGGAACTGGCTGATGAAGCTCTCGTCGCGGTAATTGGCCCAGACGTCGCGCAGCACGCCCATCGCATCGCCCTTCCCGGCGATGTCGGGGAACCACTCGTGGTCTTCGGCTTCGGGATCGGTGACGATGCGCTCGATGTCCTGCATCATCGCAAATCCCAGCGCGTAGGGATTGAAGCCGGAATAGCGCTGGTCGTCGAACTCGGGCTGGAACACGACGTTGGTGTGCGACTGCAGGAATTCGAGGAAATTGCCGTCGGTGAGCCGGCCCTGCTGGTGCAGGCGATTCATGATGCGATAGTGAACGTAGGTCGCGGTGCCCTCGTTCATCACCTTGGTCTGGCTCTGCGGATAGAAATACTGCGCAATGTGCCGCACGATCCGCAGGATCTCGCGCTGCCAGGGCCGCAGGCGCGGCGCCGTCTTCTCGAGAAAATACAGCAGGTTTTCCTGCGGCAGGCCGAGCATCTGGCGGCGGCGCTCGACGTCCAGGATCGCGCTGGTCTTCGCCGGGCCGGTCGGAACGGTGCGCCACAGATCGTTGAAGGCGGCCTCCTCGTGGGCCCGGCGCCGGCCCGCCCGCTTTTCCTCGGCGCGAAGATCGAGACTCTTCTTGCCGGGATAGCGATCGATGCCGTGCGACATCAAAGCGTGGGCGGCATCCAGCGTGTGCTCGACTGCGAGGCGCCCGTGGCGCTCCTCGCAATGCGCCACATAGCGCTTGGCAAATTCGAGATAATCTAGAATGCCGTCGGCGTCGGTCCACTGCTTGAACAAATAGTTGTTCTTGAAGAAATGATTGTGGCCGAAGGCCGCATGCGCGATGACGAGCGTCTGCATCGTCGCGGTGTTTTCCTCCATCAAATAGGAAATGCACGGCGAGGAGTTGATGACGATCTCGTAGGCCAGCCCCATCAGCCCCTTGCGATAGGAAGCCTCCTGAAAGGCAAAGTGCTTGCCGAACGACCAGTGCTTGTAGAACAGCGGCATGCCGACGGACGAATAGGCGTCCAGCATCTGCTCGGCGGTGATGACCTCGATCTGGTTGGGGTAGACGTCGAGCTTCAATTCGTCCTTCGCCACCTGCTCGCAGGCGTCGCAGATGCGCTGCAGGGTGTGGAAATCCCAGTCGGCTCCCCGGAACAGCAACTGGTCGGTCGCGCTCATCATGCGGTCCTTTCCTGCGGGCCCCGACGCTGGAAGAGATCGTGGAATACCGGGAAGATCTCGCTGCGTTCGTTGACCTTGCGCATCGATAGCGGCGCACCGTTGGCGCGCAGGCCCTCATAGAGGGTCCAGAGCGCCGAGTTGGGCATTTCGTAGCTCAAGCCATGCTCCTGGCCGACTTCCAGATAGGCAAAGAACTGGCTGACCGGCAGGATCATGTCCGTCAGAAGCCGGCCCGTAACCTCGCCATCCGCGTAGGAATTGTCGCCGTCGGAGGCCTGCGCGGCATAGATGTTCCAGTCGGCCGGACGGAACCGCGTACGCACGATGTCATGCATCGCCTGCAGCGCGCTCGATACCAGCGTGCCGCCGGAAGCCGGTCCGTAGAAGAACGTCTGCTCGTCGACCTCCTCGGCCCGGTCGGTATGCCGGATGAAAACGATCTCGACATGGCGGTAGCGCCGCTTCAGGAACACGTAGAGGAGCATGTAGAAGCGCTTGGCGAGATCCTTCATGTGCTCGGTCATCGAACCCGAAACGTCCATCAGGCAGAACATCACCGCCTGCGCCACCGGCTTCGGCACCGTCTCGAAACGCCGGTAGCGGATGTCGATCGGATCGATAAAGGGAATCCGCTTGATCTTCGACTTCAAGGCCTCGATCTCGGCCAGGATTTCGACGCGGCGCGCCTCGCTGCAATTCTCAAGCTCCGCCTCGAGCTCCGCCAGCGCTTCCGGCCGCGGCCGCCGCAGCGCCACGCGCCGCGCCAGTGCGCGACTTACCGTCCGGCTGATCGAAATATTGGCTGGAGATCCCGACGTCGAATAGCCCGCGCGGCGAATGCCCTGGCTCTCGACCTCGGCCAGCTTGCGCTTGGCGAGGTCGGGCAGTTCCAGATCGTCCAGGAACAGGTCGACAAACTCTTCGCGGCTGAGCACGAAGCGGAACGTATCCTCGCTGTCGCCCTCTCCGGCCTGCCGTCCACCCTTGCCGCTGCCCCCGCTCGGCCGCGGCAGGACATCGCCTTCGATGAACTTCTTGTTGCCGGGCAGGACCATGTCGCGCGTGCCGCCCTCACGGCGAAAGCGCGGCTCGTCCATGCCGTCGATGGGAACGCTGACCTCGCCGCCTTCCAGGACATCCTTGATGTCCCGTTCCTGCGACGACTTCTTCACCGCCCCTTGAACCAGCGCCTTGGCTCGACGCAAAAAGCGCTGGCGGTTCTCCAGACTTTTACTGCCCGGGTTCAGGCGCCGGTCGACGATGTGAATGGCCACGTTCTCATCCGCCTCAGCCTGCCTGTTTTACGCGCATGTACCACTCGACCAACCGGCGGACTTGCCGCTCGGTATAGCCGCGCTCGACCATGCGCGCGACAAACTCGCCGTGCTTCTTTTCGGTCTCGCCATCCTTCTTCGAGCCGAAGGAAATCACGGGAAGCAGGTCCTCTACCTGGGAGAATATCCGCTTTTCGATCACTTCGCGAATCTTCTCGTAGCTGGTCCAGGCCGGATTCTTGCCGCCATTCTGGGCGCGCGAGCGCAGCGAGAACTTGACGACCTCGTTGCGGAAGTCCTTCGGGTTGGCGATACCGGCCGGTTTCTCGATCTTGGTCAGCTCCTGATTGAGCAACTCGCGATCGAGCAACTGTCCGGTGTCGGGATCCTTGAAGTCCTGATCCTCGATCCAGGCATCGGCATAGTCGACGTAGCGATCGAACAGGTTCTGGCCGTAATCCGAATAGGATTCGAGATAGGCCTTCTGGATTTCGTTGCCGATGAACTCGGCATAGCGCGGCGCCAGTTCAGCCTTGATGAATTCGAGATAACGCTTCTCGACTTCGTCGGGCAGCTGCTCGCGCCGGATCGACTGCTCGAGCGTGTACATCAGATGGACCGCGTCGGCGCCAACCTCATTGGTGTCGTGGTTGAAGGTTGCCGCGAGCACCTTGAAGGCAAAGCGGGTCGAAACGCCGTCCATGCCCTCGTCGACGCCGGCGGCGTCCTTGTATTCCTGAACGCTGCGTGCCTTCGGATCGGATTCCTTCAGGCTTTCACCGTCGTAGATCCGCATCTTGGCATATACGGTCGAATTCTCGTGCTTGCGCAGCCGCGACATCACCGAGAAGCGCGCCATCGTTTCCAGCGTGGCCGGGGCACACGGCGCGCTGGCGAGCTCCGAGCCCTGGATCAGCTTCTCGTAGATCTTCTGCTCTTCGGCGACGCGCAGGCAATACGGCACCTTGATGACGCAGATGCGGTCGATGAAGGCTTCATTGTTCTTGTTGGTCTTGAAGCTCTGCCATTCGGCCTCGTTGGAGTGGGCGAGAATGACGCCGGTGAACGGGATCGCGCCGATGTTCTCGGTGCCGATATAGTTGCCTTCCTGCGTCGCCGTCAGCAGCGGATGCAGCATCTTGATCGGCGCCTTGAACATTTCGACGAATTCGAGAATGCCCTGGTTGGCGCGATTGAGACCACCCGAATAGCTGTAGGCGTCGGGATCGTTCTGGGCGTAGGTCTCCAGCTTGCGGATGTCGACCTTGCCGACCAGCGAAGAGATATCCTGGTTGTTTTCGTCGCCGGGCTCGGTCTTGGCGATCGCGATCTGGCGCAGCCGCGACGGCTGGATCTTGGCGACGCGGAATTGCGAGATGTCGCCGCCGAAGGCTTCGAGTCTCTTGTAGCACCACGGGCTCATCAGCCCGCTAAGACGCCGGCGCGGAATGCCGTACTTCTCTTCGAGCATCGGGCCGAGCGATTCCGGATCGAACAGGCTGAGCGGGCTTTCGAACACGGGGCTGAGTTCGTCGCCGGCCTTGAGCACGTAGATGGGGTGGACTTCCATCAACGACTTGAGGCGTTCGGCGAGCGAGGATTTTCCGCCGCCGACCGGTCCGAGCAAATAGAGAATCTGCTTGCGCTCTTCGAGACCTTGCGCCGCGTGACGGAAGAAGCCGACGATGCGCTCGATCGTGTCTTCCATGCCGTAGAAGCCGGCGAAGGCCGGATAGAGCCGCATTGTGCGATTCAAAAAGATACGGCCAAGGCGTGGATCCTTGGCCGTGTCGATCATCTGAGGCTCGCCGATTGCAGCTAGCAGTCGCTCTGCAGCGTTGGCATATCGCATCGGATCGTTTCGACACGACTCCAGATATTCCGCCATCGACATGTCGGTCTGGCTTCGAGCTTCGAAGGACCGGGCGAAAGCATTGAACAGAGAATCGTTGTACATGATCCGTCTCTCCATGGTCACCTGTAAATGCCGGGACGCACCATCGGGTTCCAGTATCGGAGCGTCACAGCTTCCGTTCGCGAATCACCATCAGTACATGCACCGATTGGACACGCGAGCGACTTACCAATGCAATGCAATAGTCGTGCAAAGTGGCTCTCCCTCGTATTGATACGGTGCCATTCCGATTGAGTTGTAGCTGCGCGGCAACATTTTACACCGGACTAGTACAGAGCAGCCAGTAAGGGATTTTTTAAGGATTCTGGGCGTTGCGGCTCGAATCGGCGGCGGACTCGGCAATCTGACGCCGCAAAGCGGGAGAAAATCCGGATTCCGGGCGGCCCAAAAGTGCGAGAACGGTGGCCTTTTGTCACCTTCGGCGGTCCGAGCGCTGGAAAAAGGGGCCAACATTAACAGCCATTCATTTCATGGGCCGGGCGTTGAACGCAGCCCGCGTCACCTGCAACTAAAGTCAAATGCCGCGCGTTTAATCCGAGTCTGCCATGAAATGCACCTGGATCGTCGCCGCCGTCGTGTCCGTCATCGGCGCCGGCGCCTGTCACGCCCAGGAGGGCGTCGACAAAGCAAAGGCCGCCGCCTTCGACGGGCGAATGTTCGGCGGCCCGCTCAGCCAAAAGACCTACGCCTGCTTCGTGCGTCGTTACGACGCCAGCCATCTGGCGCAGCATCCGAAGCAGAAAGTCAGCGCGATGAAGCTGCTGGTGACGGCCGAACAGGCGCCCGAAGACAAGACCGTCAGCTATTCCTTCCGCCTCGGATTCAAGTATCGGCACCGCGCGGGCAATTTCGATTCCAGCGGCTTCTGCAGTCACGTTGTCGCCGAGAACAGCGGCGGTGAAATCAGGCTCGGCTGCGGCGTCGATTGCGAAGGCGGCGGCATTGGAGTGGCGATGAAGGACGACAGGTCCGCGCTGATCCGTTTGGCGCGCATCAGGATCTGGGAGCGCAACAAGCCCGATGACGACGCCAGCAATGATCTCGTGGCCGGCGCCGACGACAAGATCTTCCGCGTCGATCGCGCCGACTTGCGCGAATGCACCGAGCTCATCACCGATCGCAAGGAGCTTGCGGCACTCAGGCGCAAGTGAGGCACAATACCCGCTTTGGAGAACGCCATGCATCGACGCAATATCCTGTTTGGGGCGCTTTCCGCTTTTGGCGCAGCCTTTACTGCCGCTCGCGTCAGCGCCGCCAGCGAAACGGCACCTGCTGCAAAACTGAAAGTAGTCTATCACCTCAACGATCTCGACAAAGTGAGCTTCGTCACAGGCAACATCCAGAACCATCTCGATGGCGTCGGCGGTCCCGAGCACGTCACGATCGCGCTGGTGGTGCACGGCCAGGCGCTGCGGGCGTTTCATTCGGCTTCCGCCAACCCTGACCTTTCAAAGCGCGTCGGCCAGTTCTCCAGGGCAGGCCTCGAACTCGCCGCCTGCGGCAACACCATGAAGTCGCAGAATGTCGCGCTGAAGGATCTGCTGCCGGGCTTTGTTGCCGCCGAACGCGGCGGCGTGGTGCGGATCGCCGAGCTGCAATCGCAGGGCTATCTCTACCTCAGGCCTTGAAGCGCTGAAGGTTGACGCGAACCAGTCGCACCGATCGCTCATTTGAGCGATCTGGTCGCCGCACTTTCGCCCGCACCGCCAGGCTGAATGCTTCTCGTGTTCGGAGCGGTCCGCGACGGCGCCTGCGCGCCGGATCCCACGCCGACATGCGGTTTGTGTGTCCCTGCAACCGCTCGCGGAATGTTTTGCGTATGGCCCCTCAACTGAATGCCGACGCCGGCCGCTTCTGCCGTGGCTGGGCCAATCGCCACCAGTCCACACAAGATCACGAGGCTGGCGGGGAGCTGGAAACGACGGCTCATGGCGCACTCCTTCACGACTTCGTGCTTGTGCCTTTGGTGTCGCCATCGCGCAGGCCGGTTCGATCGGCCCGGCAGTCCAGGGGCCGTCAAGATCAGCGTTTTTTTGGGATCGAACCGGGGCCAATGGCGTTATCGTGCCGCACCGCCCCATTCCGTCCGGCAGCATGTCCAACCAAATATTGACTTTCCAGCCCTGCCCCCGAAAGCTGCGGAAAGCTTAAAAAACGACCACTCACAGAACAGGCATCATGAACCCCGTCAAAGCACTCGAAAACCATGGCCAAGCCGTCTGGCTGGACTTCCTCGCCCGCGGCTTCGTCGCCAAGGGCGACCTCAAGGCGCTGATCGATACCGACGGCGTCAAGGGTGTGACATCGAACCCCTCGATTTTCGAGAAGGCGATCGGCAGCTCGGACGAGTATGACGGGGCGATCGGTCAGGCCCTGCAAGGGGGCGACCGCCCGGTGGCCGACCTGTTCGAGGCGCTTGCGGTCAAGGACATCCAGAGTGCCGCCGACGTGCTGCGGCCGGTCTACGACCGCCTGGACGGCAACGACGGTTTTGTCAGCCTCGAGGTCTCGCCCTATTTGGCGATGGATACCAAGGGGACGATCGCCGAAGCCGAGCGGCTCTGGAAGGATGTCGACCGGCAGAACCTGATGGTGAAGGTGCCGGCGACACCCGAGGGCCTGCCCGCGATCGAACATCTGATCGGCGAAGGCATCAGCATCAACATCACGCTGCTATTCTCGCAGGCGGTCTATCGCGAGGTCGCAGAGGCCTATGTCGCCGGGCTTGAAAAATACGTTGCCGATGGCGGCGATCCCGCACCGGTTGCCAGCGTGGCCTCCTTCTTCGTCAGCCGCATCGATACCGCCGTCGACAAGCAGCTCGACGACAAGATCGCGAAAGCCAATGACCCGAGCGAGAAGGAGCGGCTGAGCGCGCTGAAAGGCAAGGTCGCCATCGCCAACGCCAAGCTCGCCTATCAGGACTACAAGCGCCTGTTCGCCGGCCCGCGCTGGGAGAAGCTCGCCGCCAGGGGCGCCAAGCCGCAGCGGCTGCTCTGGGCCTCCACCGGCACCAAGAACAAGGACTACAGCGACGTGCTGTATGTCGAGGAATTGATCGGCCCCAACACCGTCAACACCGTGCCGCCGGCAACGCTGGATGCCTTCCGCGATCACGGCAAGCTGCGCGACAGCCTCGAGGAAAATATCGACGACGCTAGGCGCGTGCTGGAAGAGCTCGAAAAATCCGGCATCTCGCTCGATGCCATCACCGATGAACTGGTCAAGGACGGCGTCAAGCTGTTCGCCGACGCCGCCGACAAGCTCTATGGCGCGGTGGCGCAAAAGCGCGCGGCCTCGCTTGGCGGCGGCATCGACCGGCAGCAGCTCGCACTCGGCGAGGGCATCAAGAAGGCGATCGAGAAGAGCACGGAGGACTGGCGCGCGTCAGCCAAGGTCCGCCGCCTGTGGCAGAAGGACAAATCGGTCTGGACCAATGACGATGAGAACAAGTGGCTGGGATGGCTGAACAGCCCTGCGGCCGCCGATGTCGCCAATTACGAGGATTTTTCCCGGCGCGTGAAAGGGCAGAATTTCAGCGACGCCATCGTGCTCGGCATGGGCGGGTCGAGCCTTGGGCCGGAAGTGCTGGCGGAAACCTTTGCCAAAAAATCCGGTTTCCCGAAGCTGCATGTGCTGGATTCGACGGACCCTGCGCAGGTGCGCGCACTGGAGGATGCAGTCGATCTCGCCCATACGCTCTTCATCGTCTCCAGCAAATCGGGCGGCACGACCGAACCGAACGTGATGAAGGATTATTTCTTCGACCGCGTCGCCAAGACGGTCGGCAAGAACAAGGCCGGCCACCGCTTCATCGCGGTGACCGACCCCGGCTCATCGCTGGAGAAGACGGCGATCAAACAGGGCTTTGCCCGCATCTTCCACGGCGACCCCGCGATCGGCGGCCGCTATTCCGTACTGTCACCGTTCGGCCTGGTGCCGGCGGCCGCCGCCGGCATCGATGTACGCGGCCTGATCGCACATACGCTGGCGATGGTGCGCTCCTGCGGCGCCGACGTGCCGCCGCATGAAAATCCGGGCGTGCAACTCGGGCTGGCCATGGGTTTCGCCGGCCTCGAAGGCCGCGACAAGGTGACGATCACTTCATCGGAAAAGGTCGCCGATTTCGGTGCCTGGGCCGAACAACTGATCGCCGAGTCCACCGGCAAGGAAGGCAAGGGCCTGATCCCGATCGACGGCGAGCCGCTCGCCGATCCCGCACTTTACGGCAACGACCGCTTCTTCATCGATATCCGCACCGAAGGTGAAGACGACGCCTCGCATGACGACCGGCTCAAGGCGCTGGAAGCGGCCGGACATCCCGTGGTCCGCATCGTCATGAAATCGATCGACCATATCGGGCAGGAATTTTTCCGCTTCGAGATGGCGACCGCCGTGGCGGGCGCGATCCTCGGCATCAATCCGTTCAACCAGCCCGACGTGGAAGCGGCCAAGATCAAGACCCGCGAACTGACCGGTGCGTTCGAGAAGACCGGCGCGCTCCCTGCCGAGACGCCGGTGGTCTCGACCGACGAGGCCGACCTCTACACCGACGAGCACAACGCGGCCGAGTTGCGCAAGGCCGGCGCCAACGGCACGCTCGGCTCCTGGATCAAGGCGCATCTTTCGCGCTCGGAGAGCGGCGACTATGTCGCCCTGCTCGCCTATATCGCGCGCAATCCCGGCACGATCGGCTCGCTGCAGAAGATGCGGCTCGCGGTGCGCGACGCGCATCACCTTGCGACCTGCGCCGAGTTCGGCCCGCGCTTCCTGCATTCCACCGGCCAGGCCTATAAGGGCGGCCCCGACAGCGGCGTGTTCCTGCAGATCACGGCCGATGACACCGAGGATCTGCCGGTGCCCGGCCAAAAGGCGAGTTTCGGCATCATCAAGGCGGCGCAGGCGCGCGGCGATTTCGACGTCCTCACCGAACGTGGGCGGCGCGCGCTGCGCGTCCATCTCAAGGGCGACCTCGGATCGGGACTTGCCGCGCTCGATGCCGCGATTTCGGAAGCGCTCAGTTAGGGAAGTCACGATATGCAACTCGGCATGATCGGCCTCGGCCGGATGGGCGGCAACATCGTCCGCCGGCTGATGAAGAACGGCCACACCGCCGTGGTCTACGACAAGGACTCGAAAGCGGTGGCCGGCCTCGCCGGCGAAGGCGCAACCGGCGCCGGCTCGCTGGAAGATTTCGTTGCGAAACTCGAAAAGCCGCGCACCGCCTGGGTGATGCTGCCGGCGGGCAGGATCACCGAAGCGACCATCGACGCGCTGGCGAAACTGATGGAGCCGGGCGACGTCATCATCGACGGCGGCAACACGTTCTGGCAGGACGACGTCCGCCGCGGCGCGGCCCTGAAGGCAAAAGGCCTGCACTATCTCGACGTCGGCACCAGCGGCGGCGTCTGGGGCATCGAGCGCGGCTATTGCATGATGATCGGCGGCGACAAGGCGGTGGTGAACCGCCTCGATCCGATCTTCAAGACATTGGCGCCGGGCGCCGGCGACATCCCGCGCACGACCGGGCGCGAGGGCCGCGACCCGCGCGTCGAGCAGGGCTACATCCATGCCGGCCCGTCCGGCGCCGGACATTTCGTCAAGATGATCCATAACGGCATCGAATACGGCCTGATGCAGGCCTATGCCGAAGGGTTTGATATCCTGAAGAACGCCAATATCGACGCGCTGCCGCCGGAGCATCGCTTCGACTTCGATATCGCAGATATCGCCGAGGTGTGGCGGCGCGGCAGCGTGATCCCGTCCTGGCTGCTCGACCTCACCTCCTCCGCGCTCGCGGAAAACCAGACGCTCGATAGCTATTCGGGCTTTGTCGAGGATTCCGGCGAAGGCCGCTGGACCGTCAACGCCGCGATCGACGAGGCCGTGCCGGCCGAGGTGCTGACCGCGGCGCTCTACGCGCGCTTCCGCTCCCGCAAGGATCACACCTTTGCGGAAAAGATCCTGTCCGCGATGCGGGCCGGATTCGGCGGCCACAAGGAGCCGCCGAAGAAACCCGACACGAAGGCTTGAACGATCATGGCGGTCGGTCAAACAACCCGGAAGAAACCCGATCCCTGCTCCTTCGTCATTTTCGGCGTGACCGGCGACCTCGCGCACCGGCTGGTTATCCCCGCCCTCTATAATCTGGCGGCCAGCGATCTCCTGCCGGACAGGTTCTGCCTGGTCGGCGTCGCCCGCAAGGGCATGACGACCGACAGGCTGCGCGACAGCCTGATGAAGGGGCTGCGCGAGTTCGCGACCCGGCCGGTCGACGACGCGATAGCAAAGCGCCTGTTCGGCTGCCTCACCTGCATCGAGGCCGATCCGAAAGACCCGGCTTCTTTCGATGCGATGAGCAAACAGCTTGGCGAGCTGGAGGCTGCGCGAAACACCGGCGGCAACCGGCTGTTCTATCTGGCGACACCGCCCGCCGCATTCCTGCCGATCAGCCGCGAGCTCGGCCGCACCGGCATGCTGGCGGAGAACGGTGCGTGGCGGCGGCTGGTGGTGGAAAAGCCGTTCGGCACCGACCTCGCCTCCGCAAAGGCGCTGAACGCCGAACTGCTCAAGCTCGTCGACGAGCACGAGATCTACCGGATCGATCACTATCTCGGCAAGGAGACGGTGCAGAACATCCTGGTGCTGCGCTTTGCCAACGGCATGTTCGAGCCGATCTGGAACCGCAACCACATCGACCACGTCCAGATCACGGTCGATGAACAACTCGGCGTCGGCCATCGCGGCAGCTTCTACGACCAGACCGGCGCGCTGCGCGACATGGTGCCGAACCATTTGTTCCAGCTGCTGTCGCTGGTCGCGATGGAGCCGCCGATCCGCTTCGACGCGCATTCGGTGCGCGCGGAAAAGGCCGACGTGCTCGCCGCGATCCAGATCCAGAATGAAGCTGACGCGCTGCGCAATTCGGTCCGCGGCCAGTATCTTGCGGGCCAGATCGGTGATGGCGATATCGCCGACTACCGCAAGATCGAGGACGTCGCGCCTGAAAGCACGACCGAAACCTATGCGGCGCTGAAGCTGATGATCGACAATTGGCGCTGGGCCGGCGTTCCCTTCTATCTGCGCACCGGCAAGGCGCTCGGCGTCAAGCGCACCGAAGTGGCGATCAAGTTCAAGCAGGCCCCGTTTGCGATGTTCAACTGCACGCCGGTGGAACGGCTGGCGCAGAACTATCTCGTGATCGGCGTCGCGCCGAACGAGGGCATCGCGCTGCACTTCAATACCAAGGTGCCGGGCCCCTCGATCCTGATCGACGGCGTCGAGATGAAGTTTCGCTACAAGGACTATTTCAAGGCCGCGCCTTCCACCGGCTACGAGACGCTGATCTATGACTGCATGATCGGCGACAACATCCTGTTCCAGCGCGCGGACAGCGTCGAAGCCGGCTGGAAAGCCGTGCAGCCGTTCATCGATGCCTGGAAAAAGGCGGGCGCCGATGGCCTGAAGACCTACAAGGCCGGCAGCGAAGGACCCGAGGAAGCCAAAGCGCTGTTGGCCCGTGACGGCCGAACCTGGCGGACGTTCGAGTAAGCGATGGCGAGCCACGGCAACCGCGAACTGATCACGGTCGCCGATCCAGCGGCGATGGCGGCGACGGCCGCCGAACATCTGCTGGCGCGAACGGCCGCCAATAGCGGCCGGATCGCGATCTGCCTGACCGGCGGCTCGAGCCCGAAGCGGCTCTATCAACTGCTGGCAATCGAACCCTATCGCAGCCGCATTCCGTGGCAGCGCGTGCACTGGTTCATCGGCGACGAGCGCTTCGTGCCGGCCGACGATCCGCTCAACAATATGGGGATGGCGCGAGCGGCGTTCCTCGATCAATGCGCCCCAGCGGCGAATATCCATCCGATTCCGACCGCGACGGCTGATCCCGCCGATCCCGATAGGGGCGCGACGCTGTACGAACAGGAGCTCCGATCATTTTATGGGGCGGATACGCTCGATCCGGCAAAACCCCTGTTCGATCTCGTGCTGATGGGCGTCGGCCCCGACGGTCACACCGCCTCGCTGTTTCCCGATGATCCCGCGCTCGATGAGCAGGCGCGCTGGGTCGTCGGCGTGCCAAGGGCGAATGTCGCCCCGTTCGTCCCGCGGGTGACCCTCGCGCTGCCGACGCTTGCCTCCTGCCAGCAAATGCTGTTTGAGGTTTCCGGCCGGGACAAGCGGGCGATCTTGACGCGCCTGTTTACGGGCGAGAACCTGCCGGCCAACCGCGCGCGATCCATCAGCGAGACGGTCTGGCTGGTGGACCGGGAAGCGCTTCCGGAGAGTTTTGGTGGGCAGTAATTTTCCTTGTGCGCTGGTGGTGATGGGCGTTTCCGGCTCGGGCAAGAGCACCATCGCCGATCACCTCGCCCGGCGGCTCGGCTGGGCTTACGAGGACGCCGACCGGTTTCACCCGGCAAGCAACGTCGCCAAGATGAGCGCCGGCCATCCGCTGACCGATGAGGACCGCTGGCCGTGGCTGCAGGCGATCGCGGGCGAGATCGACCGCCTTGCGGCATCCGGCGAGCGCGCCGTGATCGCCTGCTCGGCGCTGAAGCGCGCCTATCGCGACATTCTGGTGCATGGCCGCAACGACGTCAGGATCATCTTTCTCGACGGCGCGCAGGATCTGATCGCCGCGCGGCTGGCCGCCCGCAAGGGGCATTTCATGCCGCCGGGCCTGCTCACGAGCCAGTTCGCGGCGCTGGAGCGGCCGGGCGCGGACGAACATCCGATCATCGTATCGATCGATGCACCGGTCGAGGCGATCGTCGATCACATCGTCAGTCAATTGAACCTGGTTCCGCAATGACCCGCATTAAGCTCTTTGTTTCCGACGTCGACGGCACCCTGTTGACGCATGACAAGGTCCTGACCGAGGACGCAAAGGCCGCCGTGCGCAGGCTGCACGCCGCCGGCATCGGCTTCACCATCGTCTCCAGCCGGCCAACCATCGGCATGGGATTTTTGATCGCGCCGCTTGCGATCGCGCTTCCCATCGGCGCCTTCAACGGCAGCTCGATCGTCGACGCCCATCTCAAGCCGATCGAGCAGCATCTGATCGACCCGGCGGTGGCGCAGCGCAGCCTCGACGTGCTCCAGACCTTCGGTGTCGACATATGGTTGTTCACCAATGAGCGCTGGTACACGCGCAATCCCGACGGCGAATATGTCGGGCACGAGAAGCGCGCGATCAAGGCCGATCCGACCATCGTCGATGATTTTGCGCCGCGTCTCACGGAGGCCTGCAAGATCGTCGGCGCCAGCTCGGACCCGGTCCTGCTCCAGCGCTGCGAGGCCGCGATGCGGGAAGCCGTCGGCGCCGAGGCGACCGCGGTCCGCTCGCAGACCTATTATCTCGACGTCACTCCGCCCGGCCACGACAAGGGCACGTTCGTGGACGCCATGATCAGGCAGCTCGGCATTTCTGCCGCGGAAGTCGCGACCATCGGCGACATGGAGAACGATCTGCCGATGTTCGCCCGCAGCGGCGTTTCATTCGCCATGGGTAATGCGGCCGACAGCATCAAACGGCACGCGACGCATGTGACCGAAAGCAACGAGAAAGACGGCTTTGCCCGCGCGATCGACGTCATTTTAAAAGGCTGACGAAGCGTCGAATGGCGATCGGCCGACTGTCCGCCCGAATCCAGACCAGCTGATTTCCGGGCGTCTGTGAGGCCGTTCACAGCCCACGTCGCTGCGCTGCGATATCCCGCATTTCATGGCCTTAACGCGCATTTTCTCTCCGCCCTCACGGCTTCCGGGCACCGGAATACGCCGTCCGCCACATTCTCGCCCCTTCTTGCGTTGGAAACTGCATCCGAGGTTTCACGAACGCGTGGGAGATCGATTTATCAAGCCTCTGTGGAGGTTTTCTCAAAGTCTTTTCGCGCCGGACATGCTTTTGAAATCGCTATTGCGGACAGGAATTTAGGGTCGTTTCGCATCTGACGACCGCAGTTTGTTGGGAGTAGAGTACAATGGCCGTCACCGCCACGTTCGTCCCTGCCACTGGCCTCCTCACTGAGTTCGGCGATCCCCTCGACAACACGATCGTTACAAGCCGCGACGCAGCCGGCAATATCCTGATCAACGGCGGCGCTGTCGCCATCGCGGGCGGTGCGCCGACGGTCGCCAACACCAGCCTCATTCAGGCCTTCGGGCAGGACGGCGGCGACACCATCGCGCTCGATGAGAGCAGCGGCGCGCTCCCGGCCGCCGAGCTGTTCGGAGGCGCGGGCAACGATACGCTTACAGGCGGCTCCGGCGCCGATCAGCTCTTCGGTCAGGCCGACAACGACACGCTGCTCGGCAAGGGCGGCAACGATCTCCTGTTCGGCGGTGACGGCGACGACACGCTGATCGGCGGCGATGGCGACGACCAGCTCTTCGGCGAGGCCGGCGACGACCGGATGATCTGGAATCCAGGCGACGATACCGACCTGTTCGAGGGCGGCGCCGATAACGACACCGCCGAGGTCAACGGCGGCAACGGCTCCGAAACCTTCACCATCACTGCGAACGGTACACGCGTCCGGTTCGATCGGGTCACTCCCGCGCCCTTCAGCATCGATATCGGCACGACGGAAAGCCTCGTCGTCCATGCCAATGGCGGCGACGATACGATCACGGCGGGCAACGGGCTTGCCGCCCTCATCGCGCTCACGCTCGACGGCGGCGCCGGCAACGACACCATCACCGGCGGCGACGGCGCCGATCTGATCTTGGGCGGCATCGGCAACGACATCGTGACCGGCGGGCGCGGCAACGACACCGCGCTGCTCGGCGACGACGACGACACCTTCATCTGGAATCCCGGCGACGGCAGCGACACGGTCGAGGGCCAGGGCGGCACCGATACGCTGGAGTTCAACGGCGCCAACATCAGCGAGAATATCGATGTCTCCGCCAACGGCTCGCGCGTGCGGTTCACCCGCGACATCGCCAACATCGTCATGGATCTCAACAGCGTGGAAAAAATCAATTTCCACGCATTGGGCGGCGCCGATCATGTCACCATCAGCGACCTCACCGGCACCGGTGTCCAGCAGGTCGCTATCGATCTGCAGGCAAGCGGTGGCGGCGGCGACGGTGCGGCCGACACCGTGACCGTCAACGCCACCGGTGCCGCCGACAACATTGCGGTTGCACTGGCCGGCTCTGAAATTCTCGTCAACGGCCTTGCGGCGCAAATCTCGATCACCGGGCAGGAAGCGGCCAACGATGCGCTTGTCATCAATGGCCTTGGCGGCGCGGACGTCATCAATGCCTCTGCCCTCCCCGCGGGCCAGATCAAGCTAACCATCGACGGCGGCGACGGCGACGACACGATCGCCGGCAGCGCCGGCGCCGACATCCTGATCGGCGGCAACAACAATGACACGGTAACCGGCGGCCGCGGCGATGACGTCGCGTTGCTGGGTGCCGATGACGATACCTTCATCTGGAATCCCGGCGACGGCAACGACGTCGTCGAAGGCCAGGGCGGCTTCGACACGCTGCAGTTCAACGGCGCCAACATCGCCGAGAACATCGACATTTCCGCCAATGGCGGCCGCGTCCGCCTGACCCGCGACGTCGCCAACATCTTGATGGACGTCAACGACGTCGAGAAGATCTCGCTCAAGGCACTGGGCGGCGCCGATGCCATCACCGTCAACGACCTCAGCGGCACCGACGTCACGCAGGTGGCGATCGACCTGTCGGCGCCCGGCGGCGGCGGCGACGGCGCAGCCGATACCGTGACCGATAATGGCACCGCCGGTGCCGACACCATTACGATCTTGCAGAGCGGCCAGAATATCCTGATCAACGGCCTTGCCGCGCAGGTTGCGATCAGCGGTCATGAAGCGGGCGATACGCTCGTCATCAACGGGATGGGCGGAGACGACGTTATCAACGCTTCGGCCCTCGCGGCCGGCGCGATCAAGCTCACCATCAATGGCGGTCTCGGCGACGATTTCATCATCGGCAGCGCCGGCGACGACACCGTCAATGGCGGCGACGGCAACGACGTAGCGCTTCTCGGTGACGGCGATGACACATTTATCTGGAACCCCGGCGACGACAACGACATCGTCGAGGGCCAGAGCGGCGTCGACACCTTGCAATTCAACGGCGCGAATGTCGCGGAAAACATTGATATTTCCGCCAATGGCGGGCGCGTCCTGTTCTTCCGTAACGTCGCCAACGTCACGATGGACCTTAACGACGTCGAGAAAATCGCCTTCAAGGCCCTGGGCGGCGCCGACACCATCACCGTCAACGACCTCTCCGGTACCGACGTGCAGCAGGTTGCGATCGATCTGTCGGCGAGCGGCGGCGGCGGCGATGGCGCTGCCGACACGGTGATTATCAACGGCAGCGGCAATGCCGACCACATCACGGTGACCCAGAGCGGGCAAAGCATTCTGGTGAGCGGCCTGACGGCGCAGGTATCGATCAGCGGCCAGGAAGCCGCGAACGACACCGTCCGGATCAATGGACTTGGCGGCGCCGATGTGATCGACGCGTCAAGCCTCGCCGCGGGGCAGATCCGTCTCATGATCGACGGCGGTGCCGGCAATGACATAATCACCGGCAGCCATGGCAACGATCTGTTCAGCGGCGGCGCCGACGACGACCGGTTCATCTGGAAGGTGGGAAGCGCGGCCGACATCATCACCGATTTCACCGCAGGCAACGGTACACCCGACAAGATCGATGTGCGGGCCTTCGCCGGCGTGGGTATCCATAGCCTCAATGACGTGCTCGCGCACGCGACCCAGGTCGGCGCCGACACCGTCATCGATTTCGGCGGCGGCGACACGCTGACGCTGAACAACGTACTGAAGAGCAATCTCTCCGTCGACGATTTCATCTTTGGCGGAGCCAGCGTGCTGTCGGTTACCACTTCGGGCAACGGCATCACCGCCGGCTCGGGCGATCTCAATGCCGGCGACGTCGTGACGTTTACCGTGACCTTCGACGGGGCCATCAATGTCACGGGAGTGCCGACGCTGGCGCTCAACAATGGCGGCGTAGCCGTTTTCACCGGCGGCAGCGGCGGCGCGGCATTGACGTTCCAGTACACGGTCGCCAACGGCCAGAACACCCCCGACCTTGCCATTACCGGCGTCGACCTGCACGGCGGCGCCCTGCGCGATGGCTCCGGCAGCGACGCCGATCTCGCCGGCCTCGTCGTCAATCCGTCGGGGATTCTGCAAATCGATACGCTCACGCCGCACCTTGCCTCGATCACCGCTTCGCCTGCCAGCGGCGCCGCGCTGCCGGGCTCGACGATCCATTTCACCCTCGGCTTCGATGAGGCGATCCACATCACAGGCGGCACGCCGACGCTGACGCTGAACAACGGCCAATCGGCGGTCTTCAACGCGGCGGCTACCGCACAGCTCGGTGACCCGTCCAAGCTGGTGTTCGACTATGCCATCTTCGACGGCTCGCCGCGGACACCGACGCTCGCCATCACCGGCCTCAACGCCAACGGCGCCAGCGTCGACGACTTCGCCGGCAACCACGCCGACCTCGGCAACGTCACCGCGACCTTCAACGGCCTTTCAGTCCAGTCGCCAAGCACTCCAGCCGGCTTCTTCTTTGCGCCCAGCCCGCCGTTGGCATCCCTGGGATTTGGCGACGAAGGTCCTCATTTGGGTTCTATGGCCGCGCTTCCGGCGCTCGACCTGCGAGGACTGTTCGCCGAGTCGCACGAGAAGTCAGACCATTTCCCCATTGCCGAGCATCACACCATTTCCGACTTCCATCTGGTGTGAATCGGCAAGCGCGAGCCGGTGCCTGACCGCCGTTTCCTCCCATGTAGGCAGGCTCACCCCAGCCCGGGCCCGCCACGGCGAAGAAGGGTGCCGGCTCGCGCGACTTGCCAAAAACAGCGACGCTCCCTCGGCCTTGCGTCATTGCAAGCGCAGCGAAGCAATCCATGTCGCGGCTCGGGATAGATGGAATGCTTCGCTGCGCTCGCAATGACGGGGATACAGCTTCTCGGTCTCGTGCGGGGTGCGGACCTTGCCGCTATTTCGACCGCTGCACCGCCGGCTTCTCTGTCGGCATTTTGGCGGCGCATAGATTGTGCGCGGTGTTGATCAGCGCGATATGCGTCAGCGCCTGCGGGAAATTGCCGGTCTGGCGGCGGGCTTCCGTGTCGTACTCCTCGGCCAGCAGGCCAAGGTCGTTGGCGATGGCAACGACACGGGAGAATAATTCCTCCGCCTTGCCGAATTCCCCTGCCAGCACATGGGCATCGGCGAGCCAGAGCGTGCAGGCGAGAAACGCGCCTTCCGCCGGCTGCGTCTCGGCTTCGCGGGGATCATGGCGCAGCACGAAGCCGCCGCGCATCAGGTGCCGTTCGACCGCGACGAGCGTGCCGCGCACGCGCGGATCTTCCGGCGGCAGGAACCCCACCGCCGGCAGCAACAGGATGCTGGCATCGAGCATTTTCGAACCGTAGGACTCGACGAAGGCATTCATTTCGGGATCGAAGCCTTTGGCGCAGACGTCGCGATGAATGGCATCGCGCAACACGCGCCACTTCTCGAGCGGCGCCTTCAGGCCGAACGCCTCGGCGCTCTTGATGCCGCGGTCGAACGCCACCCAGGTCATCACCTTCGAGGAGACATAATGCCTGCCTTCGCCGCGGCGCTCCCAGATGCCGTGATCGGGCTGGTCCCATACTTCGGAAAGGTGCTGCAGCACGGCGCATTCCATCGCCCAGCTGGTATCGTCCAGCTCCAGCTTGGCGACGCGCCACTGGTGAAAGGCGTCGATCAACTCGCCATAGACGTCGAGCTGCAACTGCGCATGCGCGGCATTGCCGACCCGCACCGGCTGCGCACCTTCGTAGCCGGGCAGCCAGGCGGCCTCCCATTCAAGGAGGCGCCGCTGGCCCATGATGCCGTACATGATCTGCATGTTGACCGGCGAGCCCGCCGCCGCGCGCAGCAACCATTGATACCAGGCGGAAGCTTCCTCGGTATAACCCGAGTTCATCAGCGCCAGCAGCGTGAAGGTCGCATCGCGCAGCCAGCAGAAGCGATAGTCCCAGTTTCTGGTGCCGCCGAGCTTTTCCGGCAGCGAGGTCGTCGGCGCGGCGACGATGCCGCCGGTCGGCGCGTAAATCTGCGCCTTCAGCGTGATCAGGGAGCGCATCACGAGGTCGCGATATTCGCCCTGATAGGTGCAGCGGCTGCACCATTCGGTCCAGAACGCCTCGGTATCCCCAAGCGCATAGGAAGGGTCGATCGGCTTGGGCACGGGCAGATGCGAGGGGCCGTAGGTCAGCACGAAGGGAACGGTATCGCCCTCGCCGACCTCGAAATCGGCAACGGTCGTCAAATCCTCGCCGCGGGTCTCGACCGGCGTCCGCAGCACCGTCATGTCCTGCCCGCAGATCGCCAGCAGCGCCGAGCCGTCCTCGCTCTTCTTGACCCAGGGAATATCGATGCCGAAGCCGAAGCGGATCACCAGTTGCATGCGCATCCTGACCCGGCCGCTGATGCCGCGCACCAGCCTCACCACATCGGAGGCGTTGCCCCGTGGCGGCATGAAATCGATCAGATCGACGGTGCCGTCAGCGGTCTCGAACCGGGTCTGAAGGATCAGCGTGTTGTCCCAATAGCGGCGCGAGGTGCCGGTCACCTCCGCCACGGGCGCGATCAGCCAGCGGCCGTGCTTTTCCGTGCCGAGCAGTGCGGCAAAGCAGGCATCGGAATCAAACGCCGGCCAGCACAGCCAGTCGATCGATCCGTCGCGGCCGACCAATGCCGCCGTTTCGCAGTCACCGATCAGCCCATAATCTTCGATGCGACATGGCACGGTGCTTCACCGCTCTCGTCAGATCGCGGCGCGCGACCGCTCATGTGTGGCCCCCTTGAGCGCTGAAACGTCGACCACGGACGTCATCTTCTCGATCGGCACCGGCAGCCGCCGCCGCCAGTTCGGATGCTCATTGACGGTGCCGGGGATGTTGGGCTGATCGACCACGCCGAGCAGGTCCTCCAGCGAGACCGCGAGCAGCCGCGATTTGGTCCGCGCCAGGAAATTCGCCACCGAATAGAGATCGTTGCGGTCGATGGCGTGATGGCGCAGCACGTCGTCCAGCATTGCAAGCGCATGCCAGCGCGCTTCGTCGGTCTCGCCGGGATCGATGCCGAGCGAGCGCTTCAGCTTGAGATCGCCGAACGAGCGCCAGCCGGCATAGGTCGAGAGGTCGTGGGTGTTGAAGGTGACGAGCGCGTTGGTCAGATAATGATCGATGTTGCGGAACGATCCGTGATCGTCGCGCTCGAACATCATCACGAGATACGACCAGATGCCCCAATCGGCGATCTGGTCGCGGAACCCTTCCGGCACGGTGCCGAGGTCTTCGCCGATCACGACGCAGCGATTGGCTACGCTTTCCTGCGCAGTCACCGCCAGCAGCGCCTCGAACGGCATCTGCACATAGACGCCGTCGCGTGCGGTAAAACCTTGCGGCACCAGATAGAGCCGCTTCAGCCCGAGCACGTGGTCGAGCCGGATCGCACCGGCATGCCGCATCGAGGCGCGCAGCATGTCGCGGTACGGCGCAAAGGACTCAAGCTCCAGTCCCACCGCATTGAAGCCGGCAAGGCCCCAGGTCTGGCCGGCGGTATTGAGCGGGTCGGGCGGCGCACCGACGCCGAGATGGCGGGATATTGCGACCTGTTCGTTCCAGGCGTCGAACCCGTCGGCCTGCACGCCGACCGCAACGTCGAGATAGAGCCCGACCTTCAAGCCGAGCTTCTTCGCCAGGCCGGCGGCGGCGCCGAGTTGCCGGTCGGCGGTCCATTGCACGAATTCGACGAACTCGATCTCGCCGCCATCCTCGCCCGCGCGCAGGGCGGCGCATCTGGCGTCGTCGGGCTGCCGCCACTCGGCCGGCCATTCCCACCATGGCTTGCCGAATCTGTGCCGGAGCACCTCGAAGCAGGCAAAGTGCGACAGCAGCGTCCCCTGCTCGGCGCGAAATTTGTCGAAATCCTGTTGACGCCCCGGCTTTGCATTGGCCTTGAAGGCGGCAAAGGCCGAACGAAGCGCCCGCCACTTCAAGCCGGCGACGCCGACGTAATCGACGACGTCACTGGCGCGAAGCGCCGCCAGCGCCTCCTGGGTTTCCGAATCAAGCCGAAATTCGGGGAGCTTTTCGACGTCGATATAGAGCGCGTTGAGAAACAACCGGCTGTTCGGCGAATAAGGGCTGCAATCGCCGGGGCGATCGTCGAACAAGGCATGCAGCGGATTGAGGCCGACGCCGTCGGCGCCGAGCTGATCGGCAAGCTGGATCAGGTCGGCGAGGTCGGTGAAGTCGCCCATGCCCCAATTGCGCGCCGAGCGGACGCCATAAAGCTGGGCCGCGAGCAGCCAGCAGCGGTCAAATTCGCCGCCAAACGCCCGTTCCGGTGCCGAAATCAGCGGCACGTCCTCGGTCGCCGAGCCATCGCTCACCTGCAGCCGGTAGATGCCGAGCGGCAGGCCCGTGGGCCAGTCGATGGCGTGATCCGAACTCTTGCCTTCGGCGATAACCCCTGCATCCGCAACGACTTTCCAGGCGACCGGCAGCGTGGCTGCGGCTGGCAGTTCGGTTCGCGACGGCCGCCCGGACCGAACCACGACGGGGCGGCCGATCAGCGGCCCCGGGGCCTCCGGCGGCAGGGCATCCAGGATAATTTTGAGCGCAGCCGCGTCCGTCACACGGCGGTGACCCTGACCATCCAGGAATTCGGTTTGAATCCCGCGGGCATTAGCTTCTGCAAAAAGGTCCATTCGGCACGTACTTTGCACGCAAACATCAAACGGATGTCGCGAAATTGTCTAAATACCGGAAGGGGATAGAGGGTGACTAACGCTCAGACCCACCAACGGTTCCCCGGGAACCAAAGTGAGGCTGGCGGATTCTATCCCCGTCCGGAACGTCTCCGCTTCTGCAAACGAAACGGGGACGTCATTTCCATGGCAATGGCATCACCGTGAACAAAAAAGCGCAAACCGCCGACAGCTCCAACGCCGGCGTCTCCCTCCCTATCGACGCTGCCTATCCGCTGGATAAAGGCGGCGGCCTGCTGTCCGATGCAAAGGCGGTGCCGGTCACCGCCGACGCCACCGACGAGCTCTGGTACAAGGATGCGATCATCTACCAGCTCCACGTCAAGGCGTTTGCCGACAGCAACAATGACGGCATCGGAGACTTTGCCGGGCTGACCGAGAAACTGGGATACCTGCAGGATCTCGGGGTCACCACGCTGTGGCTGTTGCCCTTCTACCCCTCCCCCGGCCGCGACGACGGCTACGACATCGCCGATTATGGCGACATCAATCCCGATTTCGGGACGATGAAGGACTTCAAGCGCTTCATCCAGGAAGCCAAGAAGCGAAACCTGCGCGTCATCACCGAGCTCGTCATCAACCACACCTCCGACCAGCACGACTGGTTCAAGCGCGCCCGCCGCTCGGACCCGAATTCCTCTGCCCGAAACTGGTACGTCTGGAGCGATACCGACCAAAAATATCTGGGCACGCGGATCATCTTCACCGACACCGAGAAGTCGAACTGGACCTGGGACCCGGAAGCCGGCCAGTTCTACTGGCACCGCTTCTTCTCGCACCAGCCGGACCTCAATTTCGACAACCCGCGGGTGGTGAGCGCGCTGGTGCAGGTGATGAAGCGCTGGCTCGATACCGGCGTGGACGGCTTCCGCCTCGACGCCATTCCCTATCTCTGCGAGCGCGACGGCACCAACAACGAGAACCTGCCGGAGACGCATGCCATCATCAAGCGGCTGCGTGGCGAGCTCGATGCCTATGCCAAGGGCAAGGTGCTGCTGGCAGAGGCCAATCAATGGCCGGAGGACGTGCAGGAATATTTCGGCCGCGGCGACGAATGCCACATGGCCTATCATTTCCCGCTGATGCCGCGCATCTATATGGCGATCGCCCAGGAAGACCGCTTCCCGATCACCGACATCCTGCGCCAGACGCCCGACATTCCGGCCAACTGCCAGTGGGCGCTGTTCTTGCGCAATCACGACGAGCTGACGCTGGAAATGGTCACCGACGTCGAGCGCGACTATCTGTGGTCGACCTACGCCAACGATCCCCGCGCCCGCATCAATGTCGGCATCCGCCGCCGCCTGGCGCCCTTGATGGACAATGACCGGCGCAAGATCGAATTGATGAACTCGCTTCTGCTCTCGTTCCCGGGTACGCCAATAATCTATTACGGCGACGAGATCGGCATGGGCGACAACATCTATCTCGGCGACCGCAACGGCGTCCGCACCCCGATGCAGTGGACGCCGGACCGCAATGGCGGCTTCTCCCGCGCCGACCCCGCCCGGCTTTACGCACCGACCATCATGGACCCGGTCTATGGCTATGAGGCGGTCAATGTCGAGGCGCAGTCGCGCAGCCTCTCCTCGCTGCTCTCCGCCACCAAGAAGCTGATCGCGGTGCGCAAATCGACCATCGCTTTCGGCCGCGGCACGATGACCTTCATCCGCCCGGAAAACCGCTCGGTGCTGTGCTATGTGCGGCAGTACCAGGGCGAAATCATCCTGTGCGTCGCCAACCTGTCGCGATCGGCGCAGGCGACCGAGCTCGACCTTTCCGCCTTCAAGGACCGCATCCCGCTGGAAATGCTCGGGCGTACCCGCTTCCCGGCGATCGGCGAGCTGCCCTACATGATCACGCTCGCGCCGTACGGCTTCTACTGGTTCGAGTTGCAGGAGCGCGACAAATCAACGCCGATGACCCCGCGCGCGGTGCCGGAATTCGAAACGCTGGTGGTGCCGCTGAACTCGACCTGGGTCTCGCTGGCGCGCGAGCGCAGCGTATTCGAGCGCGACGTGCTGCCCGGCCATCTGGCGCGCAGCCGCTGGTACCCGGAACGGTCGGCCAAGGCGATCCGCCCGACGCTGACCTCGGCCATTCCGTTCTGCGACATCGGCGACAACCGGCCATGGCTCGCCTTCTTCGAAACCACCGAGCGCGGCGTGGCGACGCGCTACGTGCTGCCGATGCAGATCGAATGGGTGCGCTTCGACCGCGAGCGCTATAACCCGCAGGCGCTGGCCGCGGTTCGGCAAGGCGCCCGCGAAGGAACGCTGCTCGACGTCGCCACCGACCAGATCTTCATATCGCTCCTGCTGCGCAACCTGCAGCAATCGCTGACCGTCGACGAGGGCGAACAGGGCCTGCAGCTCGAATTCCGGCCGACCAGCCGCTTTGGCGACAAGCCGATCCGGCAGCCCGAGCACATTCGCATCGTCGATTCCGAGCAGCCCCGCAGCACCGCGCTGGTGGATAACGACTATGTCGTCAAGATCTACCGGACGCTGCAGGCCGGTCCCAATCCCGAGATCGAGATCGGGCGCTTCCTGACCGACGTCGTCAATTTCGCCAACGCGCCGGCGCTGCTCGGCAGCGTCGAACTGGTCGAAGGCAACGAGAAGAACGCGGTCGGCGTCGTTCACGCCTTTGTCGCCAATCAGGGCGACCTCTGGACGGTGAGCGCGTCCTATCTCGACCGCTTCGTCGAGGAGCAGCGTCTGCTGGCGGAGAGCACTCATCCCGGCGAGCGCGAGGAAGAGATCCCCTATCTGCGCCACATGGCGCAGGCCGGACGGCGCGTCGCGGAATTGCACACGGCGCTCGCCAGCAACAGCGAACTCCCCGAATTCGCCCCGGAGCCGACCGGCAGCGACGACGTGCAGCGCTGGATCGACGATCTGATGCTGTGCGCCAGCCGCGTTTTCGATGCGCTCCGGCAACGGCGCGAGACGCTGAAGGAAGCCGACCGTCCGCTGGCCGACCAGGTGCTGGCATTGCAGCCCGCTTTGCCCGACCTGTTGGAAACGCTGCTGTCGCGCGAGGCGCAGGTGGCCAACATTCGCGGCCATGGCGACCTCGATCTCTGCCAGTTGCTGATCGTCAAGGACGACGTCTTCATCACCGACTTCGAGGGTGCGCCGCGGCGCAGCATCGCCGAGCGCCGGCGCAAGACGCCGGCGGCGCGCGACGTCGCCAGCCTGATCCGCTCGATCGACTATTCGGCGACGGCCGCCCTTGAGCGCGCGCTCAAAGTGGCTCACGATGAGCACGGCAAGCTCGGTGCCGCGCTGGCCGAATGGCGCGACCGGGCGACGGCCACGCTGCTCGCCGCCTATCACGGCGCACTGACCGACCAGCGGCTGTGGCCGGCCGATCCAAGGACGGCAGACGGGCTGCTGGCCTTCTTCCTGCTCGAGAAGGCAATGAACGAAATCGAACACGAACTGTTATTCCGTCCAGAATGGCTGCGCATGCCCCTGACCGGAATGCTGCGAATGTTGTCACAGTCACCCTTCGAGGCTTCATGACCAAGCTGCCCGCCGAGGCCTACGCCATCATCGAAGGCAAGCATTCCGATCCTTTCCGGTACCTCGGCTTGCATAGCGAGGGCGGTCATAGCGTGGTGCGCGCGTTCATTCCCGAAGCCTCCAACGTGGAGGCGGTCGGCGAGCATGGCGAGACGGCACCGCTTGAGCGACTTCACGATGCCGGGCTGTTTGCCGGGGCACTGCCGAACGGCTCCAAGCGCTATCAGCTTCGCGCGCGGTTCGGCGAAAACGTCGTCGACCTCGACGACCCCTATCGCTTCCCGCCCGTGCTCAGCGACTTCGATCTCTACCTCCTGGGCGAAGGCACCCACCGGCGGATCTACGACAAGCTCGGCGCCCACCCGATGACGCTCGACGGCGTCGAGGGCATTGCCTTCGTGGTGCTGGCGCCGAACGCCAAGGCCGTCAACGTGGTCGGCGATTTCAATTTCTGGAACGCACGGCGACATCCGATGCGCGTGCGCGGCGTCGGCTATTGGGAGCTGTTCGTGCCGCACGCCCGCGTCGGCGACCGCTACAAGTTCGACATCACCGGCCCCGACGGGCGGCGCCTGCCGCTGAAATCCGATCCGGTCGCCTTTGCCGCTGAGCTGCGTCCCTCGACCGCCTCGATCGTCATCGATGAAACCAGAATCCCGAAGCCGCGGCCGGCGCCAGGCGGCATCAACGCACTGGAGGCGCCGATCTCGATCTACGAGGTTCATCTCGGCTCCTGGCGGCGCAAGCACGGCAATGAATGGCTGAGCTATCGCGACCTCGCCGAGCAGCTTCCCGCCTATGCGAAGGACATGGGCTTTACCCATATCGAGTTTCTGCCGGTCAGCGAACACCCGTTCGACGGCTCATGGGGCTATCAGCCGACCGGCCTCTACGCGCCGACCAGCCGGTTCGGCACGCCGGAAGATTTTTCGGCGCTGGTCGATGCCTGCCACCGCGAGGGGCTTGGCGTCTGGCTCGACTGGGTGCCCGGCCATTTTCCCGACGATCCGCACGGGCTCGGCTATTTCGACGGCACCGCGCTCTACGAGCACGCCAATCCGATGCAGGGCCGCCACCTCGACTGGGGCACGCTGATCTACAATTACGGCCGCACTGAAGTCGTGAACTTCCTGGTTTCCAACGCGCTGTTCTGGCTCGATCGCTACGGCGTCGACGGCCTGCGCGTCGATGCGGTCGCCTCGATGCTCTACCTCGACTACAGCCGCCCCGCCGGCGAATGGATTCCAAACCGGCATGGCGGGCGGGAGAACCTCGAAGCCATCGAGTTCATACGCCGCTTCAACATCGAACTGTTCGGACATTTTCCGGAGGCCACGACGGCCGCGGAAGAATCCACCGCATGGCCGCAGGTCTCGCAGCCGGTCGAATATGGCGGGCTCGGCTTCGGCTTCAAGTGGAACATGGGCTGGATGCACGACACGCTGAAATATATCGGCAAGGATCCGGTGTATCGCAAGCACCATCATGGCGACGTGCTGTTCGGCCTGCACTACGCGTTTTCGGAGAACTTCATCCTGCCGCTGTCGCATGACGAAGTCGTGCACGGCAAACGCTCGATCCTCGGCCGCATGCCGGGGGACGAATGGCAGCGCTTTGCCAACCTGCGCGCCTATTACAGCTTCATGTTCGGCCATCCCGGCAAGAAGCTGCTGTTCATGGGCTGCGAATTCGGCCAGGAGCGCGAATGGAATCACGATCAGTCGCTGGACTGGCACCTCCTGGCGCAGCACCGCCACACCGGCATCCAGAACCTGATCCGCGACCTCAACCACCTCTATCGCAGCGTGCCGGCGCTGCATGAGATGGATTGCAACCAGGCGGGATTTGAATGGGTCATCACCCACGATTCCGGCAACAACCTGTTTGCCTGGCTGCGCAAGGGGTTCGATGCGCATGCGCGCTGCCTCGTGGTCGTGAACTTCTCGCCGAACGTCTATCGCGACTACCGCGTCCGGGTGCCCTTCGCCGGCAACTGGAAGGAAGTGCTCAACTCCGACTCCGCCCATTATGGCGGCAGCAATGTCGGCAATGTCGGCGTGGTCCACACCCTGGACGGCAGCATCCCCGAGCTCAGCCTGACCATTCCGCCGCTGGCTGCGATCTTTCTCGTACCGGAAAGCTGACGCATGCGATTGTCCGCGGGAAGCCCCGCCCGCTTAGGCGCAAGCTGGGACGGAAGGGGCACCAACTTTGCGTTGTTCTCGGCCAATGCGGAGAAGGTCGAACTCTGCCTGTTCGACGGCCAGGGCCGCCGCGAAATCGAGCGGATCGAACTGCCCGAGCGCAATGAGGACGTCTGGCACGGCTATCTCAACGACGTCTCGCCCGGGCAGCTCTATGGCTACCGCGTCCACGGGCCCTATGCGCCGGAGCGCGGCCACCGCTTCAATGCCAACAAGCTGCTGCTCGATCCCTACGCCAAGCGGCTCGCCGGACGGCTGGTGTGGAGCGACGCGCATTTCGGCTATCGCACCGGCAGCGCGCGCGAGGATCTTTCCTTTGACCGCCGCGACAACGCCCGCGGCATGCCGAAAGCCGTCGTCGTCGACGAGAGCTTCAACTGGGGCCGCCGCGAGAACCGACCGAACATTTCCTGGGAAGACACCATCGTCTACGAGGCCCACGTCAAGGGCCTGACGCAGAAGCGCGACGACGTCTCACCCGCCTGGCGCGGCACCTATGGCGGGCTGTGCTCGCCGGCGATGATCGACCATTTCAAGCGGCTCGGCGTCACCACCATTGAGCTGTTGCCAATCCACGGCCTGATCGACGATCGCGTACTGGTGGAGCGGAAGCTGGCGAATTATTGGGGCTACAACACGCTGGCCTTCTTCGCGCCCGAGCCGCGCTATGCGCAGGACAACGCGCTCGATGCCTTCCGCACCACGGTGGCGCGGCTGCACGACGCCGGCATCGAGGTAATGCTCGACGTGGTCTATAACCACACCGCCGAGGGCAACCATATGGGGCCGACGCTGTCGTTCCGCGGCATCGACAACGCGTCCTATTACTGGCTCAACAAGGATAATCCGCGCTACTATGACGACTTCACCGGCTGCGGCAGCTCCGTCAACCTGACCCATCCGCGCGTGCTGCAGATGGTGATGGATTCGCTGCGCTACTGGGTCGAAGTCTGCCACGTCGATGGCTTCCGCTTCGACCTCGCCACAACGCTGGCGAGGACGCCAACCGGCTTCGACCGCAATTCCTCGTTTCTGACCGCCGTGCGGCAGGACCCGGTGCTGGCGTCCGTCAAGCTGGTCGCCGAGCCGTGGGACCTCGGCATGGGCGGCTATCAGGTCGGCGCGTTTCCCTCGCAATGGTCGGAATGGAACGATCGCTATCGCAGCGCGATGCGGCGCTACTGGAGCGGCGAAGGCAGCCTGATCGGCGAGGTATCGCGCCGCATGACCGCTTCATCCGACCTGTTCCACCACGACAACCGCGCAACGCGCGCCAGCATCAACCACATCACCGTCCACGACGGTTTCACGCTGGCCGATCTGTTCAGCTACAACGACAAGCACAACGAAGCCAACGGCGAGGACAATCGCGACGGCTCCAACGACAATCACAGCAACAATTGCGGCCATGAAGGCCCGACCACGGACGCCGCGATCGTTGCATTGCGCCGGCAGCTCCGCAAGAACCAGCTCGCCTGCCTGTTCCTCTCGCAGGGAACGCCGTTGCTGCTGGCCGGCGACGAAGTCGGCAATTCGCAGAACGGCAACAACAACGCCTATTGCCAGGACAACGAGATCGGCTGGGTCAACTGGGACAATCTCGGCAAGCCGGGCGAGGACCTCACCGATTTCGTCGGCCACATGACCGCGCTGCGCCGCCGCTTTCCCCAACTGCGCTCGCAGCGCTGGCTGTCAGGACGCCGCAAGGACGGCTCGTTCGACGGGCTGTGGCTGACGCCGGCGGCCGAGGAGATGCAGGAATCCGACTGGAATTTTCCGGAGGGCCGCTTCCTCGCCTACGTGCTGGCGCCATTGGAACAAGGCCAGCCGCCGATCTTTATCGTCCTGAACGCCGCCCCCGAAGAGATCGCTTTCACCTTGCCCAAGCTATCCGAGTACAAGAGCTGGCAGCAGGTGCTGAACACGACCGAGGCCGTGCCGGCCGCCACCTCATTCGCGTCGGGCGCCGAGACCAGCGCGCCGCCGCGGTCGGTGCTTGCCTATGCAGGTGCGGCATGAATGATCATCCATTCGGCCCGTCGCTGGCAGGCTATGGCACGCGGTTTCGACTGTGGGCGCCGGCGGCAAAACGCGTCGAGGTGATGCTGGAAGGGCCTCACTTGATGAAGCGCGGTGAGGACGGCTGGTTTACGGCTGATATTGCCGGCGTGAGAGCAGGCGCGCGCTACAAGTTTCGCATCGACGACGAGATCGACGTGCCGGACCCGGCGGCGGCGTTTCAGCCCGATGACGTTTTCGGTCCGAGCGAAGTGATCGACCACGATAGCTTTTCATGGCGCGCCGCGAACTGGCGCGGGCGGCCGTGGCACGAGGCCGTCATCGTCGAAGCGCATGTCGGCACGTTCACCAGGGAAGGCACCTATCGCGCCATGATCGACCGGCTCGATCATCTCGTCGAGACCGGCATCACCGCGCTGGAATTGATGCCGCTGGCGGATTTCGCCGGCTCGCGAAACTGGGGCTATGACGGCGTCCTGTGGTATGCGCCCGACAGCGCCTATGGACGGCCGGACGATCTCAAGGCGCTGGTCGACGAGGCGCATCTGCGCGGGCTGATGGTGCTGCTCGACGTCGTCTATAACCATTTCGGCCCCGAAGGAAATTATCTCGGCCGCTATGCGCCGTCCTTCTTCACGGATGCCCATACGCCCTGGGGCAACGCGATCGACTATCGCGTCAAGGAAGTTCGCGCCTTTGCCATCGAAAACGCCGTGCACTGGCTGCGCGACTACCGCTTCGACGGCTTGCGGCTCGATGCCGTTAACTCGATCATCGAGCCGGGCGGGCTGTCGCTGCTGCACGACATCAGCGCCGCCGCCGGACGGCTCGCGGCGGAAACCGGCCGGCAGATTCATCTCGTGCTCGAGAACGGCGACAACCGCGCCAGCCTGCTCGATCCCCATCAGGATCCGCCGCACGGCAAATACCGCGCGCAGTGGAACGACGATTATCACCACGCCTGGCGCGTGATGATGACCGGCGAGAAGCAGGGCTATTATGGCGACTATCAGCGTTCGCCGAAATCCGACATCGCGCGAGCGTTGTCATCCGGCTTCGTCTATCAGGGCGAACCATCGGAATTCCGCCGCGGCAAGCGCGGCGAGCCGAGCGGACATCTGGCGCCGACCGCCTTCATCAACTTCCTGCAGAACCACGACCAGATCGGCAACCGCGCGCTGGGCGACCGGCTCGAAGGCAGCGCCGACGCGCGGATGATCGAGGCCGCGCTTCAGATTCTCTTGATCGCGCCGCATATCCCCATGCTGTTCATGGGTGAGGAATGGGGCTCGACGGCGCCCTTCCCGTTCTTCTGCGATTTTGGCGGTGACCTCGCCGACGCCGTCCGCAAGGGCCGCCGCGTCGAACTGGCCTGGGCCTATGCCGAATATGGCGACGAGGTCCCCGACGCGCTGGCCGCCTCGACCCGCGATTCCGCCGTGCTCGACTGGGATAGCCGCGACGCGCCGGCGGGACGGAAGCGCCTGACGATGGTGCGCGAATTGTTGCAGGTCCGGCGGCGCGAAATTGTGCCACGGCTGGCAGGCTCAGCCTTTGGCAAAGCAGAGGCGGCCGACAACGGGCTGCTGACGGCCGACTGGCGGATGGGCGACGGCGCGACGCTCCGCCTCGCCGCCAACCTCTCGGAAAAGGCCGTCAGCCACGGCGAGGCTGCGGGAACCCTGATCTGGGGAAGCGAGTTGGGCAATAGCGTCCCGCCGTGGACGGTGCACTGGCGCATCGGATAGGAAAATGCCCGCGGCAATCCCGATCGCGACCTACCGCGTGCAATTGTCGGCGGATTTCGATTTCGACGCCGCCGCTTCCGTGGTGCCCTACCTGAAGGCGCTCGGCATCACCCATCTCTATGCCTCACCCTTCATGCGGGCCCGCAAGGGCTCCACGCATGGCTACGACGTCACCGACCACGCCGAGTTCAACCCGGAGCTGGGCGGCGAAGCCGGTTTCGAGAGGCTGAGCGCCGCGCTGCAGCAGCATGATCTCGGGCTGATTCTTGATTTCGTGCCCAACCATGTCGGCGTGCATTACGCCGACAATCCGTGGTGGCTCGACATGCTGGAATGGGGCCCCGCCTCGCCGCACGCCGCCTCCTTCGACATCGACTGGGATCAATTGCCCTATCGTGCCCGTGGCGGGGTGCTATTGCCGATCATCGGCTCGTCCTACGGACAGGCGCTCGAGAATGGCGAGATCGAGCTGCGCTATGACACCGGCGAAGGCAGTTTTTCGGCCTGGTATTACGAGCACCGGCTGCCGATCGCGCCCGAACGTTATGGCGAAATCCTGCGCATGGTCGTCAAGGAAGCTGGCGCCGAAGAAAGCGCGCCCGGCAAAACAATGCTTGCGCTGGCGCTGCGCTATCAGGGGCCGCGCCGTCCCAATCGCAAGGAAGCGCCTGGCTTCAAGGCCGAGCTGAAAAGCATCGCGGGCGCCGTCGATATCATTGCGCGCGGGCTGGCGGCCTACCGCGCCGGATCTGACCGCGCCGCTCAGACGCAGACCCTTCATCATCTGCTTGAGCGCCAGCACTACAAGCTCGGCCATTGGCGTCTTGCCTCCAGCGACATCAATTACCGGCGCTTCTTCGACATCAACTCGCTGGCAGGCCTCCGCGTCGAGGACGCCGGCACCTTCGCGGCGATCCATCGCCTGGTCAAACGGCTGATCGCCGAGGGCAAGCTTCACGGGCTGCGGCTCGACCACATCGACGGCCTGCGCGATCCCGTCCAGTACTTCCAGCGCCTGCGCCGGCTGGTCCGCGATGCGCATGGCGGCCATGTCAGTCCCTTCTATGTGGTGATCGAAAAAATTCTCGGCGAACAGGAACGCCTTCCATTATTCGCCGGTGTGCAGGGCACCACCGGCTATGAGTGGATGAACACGATCACCCGTGTGCTCACTGACGGCCGCGGCCTGGAGCCGCTCGACGAGATCTGGCGGCAAATCAGCAACCGTTCGCCGCAGCTCGAGCCGATCCTGCGCGAAGCCAAACGCCGCGTCCTGGAAACGCTGTTGACCAGCGAGTTCACGGTGCTGACGCGCCTTCTGGCGCGGATAGCCAGCGGACATTACTCCACCCGCGACTATTCGGCCGACAGCCTGCGGCAGGCGCTCGAACTCTATGTGCTGCATTTCCCGGTCTATCGCACCTATCTGACGTCGTCGGGGCCATCGGCGCATGACCGCCAGTTGATTTCGGAGACGATCGAACGGGCGCGCGCCGACTGGTTTGCCGCCGATGACGGCATCTTCGATTTCCTGCGCGACACCCTCACGATGGACCTGATCGAGCCCGGCCGCGCGCATCATAGCACGCCGCGCGTGCGCCGGTTTGCGTTGAAGGTTCAGCAGTTCACCGGGCCGATGATGGCAAAGTCGCTGGAGGACACGACGTTCTATCGCTACCACCGCCTGCTCGCACTCAATGAGGTCGGCGGCGATCCCGCGGTGAAGGCGCTGTCGGCCGACGACTTTCACCAGATGATGCGGGCCCGCGCCCGGGAATGGCCGCATGGCATGACCGCGACCGCAACCCATGACACCAAGCGCGGCGAGGATGCCCGGGCGCGCATCATGGCGCTCTCCGAAATTCCGGGCGAATGGACCAGCGCGGTGGCGCGGTGGAAGCTGCTTAACGCGCCGCATCTGTTGGCTGACGGCGATCTGCGCGCACCATCGGCGACATCGGAATATATGCTCTATCAGGCGCTGCTCGGGGCATGGCAGCCGGACGACGCCTCGTTTGTCGAGAGGATGCAGGAGTATGCACTGAAGGCCGCGCGCGAGGGTAAAGAGGAAACGAGCTGGCTCAATCCGCACGCGGCCTATGAAGAGGGTGTAAGAGATTTCATCGCAAAAATCCTCGATCCTTCGCTCTCGGGCGAATTCCTGGCCTCCCTGCAAACGCTGGCGCAGCGGCTGTCGCTCCTGGGCGCCTTGAATTCGCTCAGCCAGATCACGCTGAAGGCGACCATGCCGGGCGTGCCGGACTTCTATCAGGGCACCGAGCTTTGGGATTTCTCCCTGGTCGATCCCGACAACCGGCGGCCGGTCGACTTTGCGGAGCGCACAGGCCGCCTCGACGCGCTCAAGGATCCCGACTGGAATCGGCTCGTCGAGAAGTGGCCGAGCGGCCATCTGAAGCTGGCCTGGACACGGCATTTGCTCGAGCTTCGGACCGAGCTCGCCGATGTCTTCACGAATGGCGATTATGAGCCTTTGGAGGTGAGCGGGCCAAGCCGCGATCATTTCATCGCATTCGCGCGGCGGCGCGGCCGCGAGGCAGCGATTGTCGTCGTGACGCGCTGGTTCGCGCCGTTTACCGATGGCGGCCGACATTGGCCTCGCCCTGAGAGCTATGAGGCTGCGCTGAACGTTGGGGGCTATGCGGTCGAAGGCTTTGCCGATGCCGATGCGACACAACTGCGCCTGTCCGACCTGCTGGCGCATCTGCCGGCGGCGGTGCTGAAGGCGAGGTTCAATGGCGCGGCGAAGCCGGCACGGAAGCGCGCTTTAGCGGCTATTTCTTCGTAAGCAGCAGCTTGCCGCGGCTCTGGATCGCGGCCTGGGCGGCCTCGGCAAAGCGCTGCAGCAGCCAAGGCAGCACGACCTCCACCTGCACATGATCCTCGGCGACGTCGACATGGCCCGCCGCGGCCTGCCCGAGGGCACGCACGCGGAAGACCATGCGGCTATCTTCCCATCGCTCCTCGTCGACGCTCAAGACCGGCACGCTGGAGGCTGCGCGCGAAAGCCCCGTCTTGAGCCGGCGCATCGCCTCTTCGCGTCCCAGGCTGTGCGGGATGGAAACCACCAGCGGCTTGGTCATCGCAAAATCCTCTCCTCTTCTCAAGCGCATGTAATTGCTCGCGGTTCGAAAATAAGAGGCGCGATGATTATGGCGGTGCAAAACGGAACTTAGCGGACTCCCGGTTGTTGTTCCGCGCGAAGGGCAGAGCATACAAACGCCCCGTTCGGGCTGAGGAGAGATTTATGTCTATCGGCACCATCATCCTGATCATTCTCATCATCGCGCTGCTCGGCGGCTTCAGCGGCGTCGGCGGTGGACCGTTCTACGGCACGGGCTACTACGGCGGTGGCGGATTGGGTCTTGTGATCGTGATCCTGCTGATCCTGCTGCTGCTTGGAAAACTGTAAACGGATGGCGGTCTATGCCACACGAAAGTTATCATCACCCGCGAAAGCGGGTGATCCCTTATTCCAGAGACGTTCGTGCTTAATCGAGAAGCCGCGACGTACTGGATACCCGCCTTCGCGGGTATGACACCGGAGATTGTAGCTACAGTTTCCCTGCCAGCTTTTTCATCGCCGGCTTGGTCGGCGCCGCCGCATCATCATAGCCGTCCCACGCTTTCGTCTTCGCCAGCAGCGCCGGCACGGTGCGGACCGTGTATTTCTTCGGATCGAGGTCGCCGCGCACCTGCGTCCAGGTCAGCGGCATCGAGACCGTGGCGCCCTCGCGCGCTCGCGGCGACAATGCGGCGACCGCCGTCGCCATCCGGTCGTTGCGGAGATAGTCGAGGAAGATCTTTCCCTTGCGCAGCTTCTTCGACATGTTCAGCAGATAGCGCTCGGGATCGTCGTTCGCCATCCACTGGCAGATTCCTTGCGCGAACGCCTTGGCTTCCTTCCACGCGACCTTGTCCCTTGCGCCATGGAGCAGCGGCGTCACCACGTGCAGCCCCTTGCCGCCGGTGGTCTTGCAGAAGCTTTCGAGGCCGACGTCGGTCAGGCGCTGGCGCATGTCCTTCGCCGCCTCGATCACGTCGGAAAATTCGACATTCGGCGCTGGATCGAGATCGAACACGAGGCGGCCCGGCGTGTCATAGGCATCGGGCGCACAATTCCAGGGATGCAACTCGAGGCCGCCGATCTGCGCCACCGCAGCCAATGCCTCGACACGGTCGATCTGCAGATAGGGCTTGCGGTCGCCGGAAACCTTGGCCAGTTCGAACAGGTTTGACGCACCCTGCATGGCGTGGCGCTGGAAGAATTTTTCGCCACTAATGCCGTCGGGTGCACGCACGATCGAGCATGGACGGCCCTTGATATGTGCGATCATCCATTCGCCGACCGCCTCGAAATAACGCGCAAGATCGAGCTTGGTAACGCCCTCGCCGTCCCCGGCATCGGGCCATAGCGCCTTGTCGGGCTTGGAGATCACCACGCCCATGACCTCGCCGGCCTTGTTCGTGGCCGGCTTTGCGCGTGCGGCCACTGTCTTGCCCTTGCCGGGCTTCGGCTCCGTAACGCCTCTCATCGATGGCATTTCCGCCTCCACCTCCTCGGCCGGCTTGTCTTGCCGCAGACCCTTGAACGCGGCTTGACGGATGTTGCCATCGGCCGTGAAGCCCGCGAATTCGATCTCGGCGACCAGCTCGGGCTTCAGCCAATGCACGTCGCGGGTCTTCTTCGGCGCGTTCTTGCCGCTGAACGGGCTCTTGTCGGAAGCCGCCGCCTTCAGCGCCGGCATGATGCGGCGGACCTTGTCCTGCCCGAAACCGGTGCCGACCATGCCGACGAAAGCGAGATGATCACCGCGATAGACGCCGGCCATCAGCGAGCGGAATTTGCCGTTCGTGGTCTTCCAGCCGCCCAGCACCACTTCGTGCCCGGCACGGCATTTCGCCTTGGTCCAGCTCTCGGAACGGCCAGAGCGATAGGGCGCGTCGAGCTTCTTGGAGACCACGCCTTCCAGTTCCAGCTTGCAGGCCGATTGCAGGACGGCATCGCCGCCGCTTTCGAAATGCTCGACATAGCGTATCTGCTTCGCCTTGCCCTTGCGCATCTCCAGCAGCTTTTTCAGCCGCGCCTTGCGGTCGCCGAGCGGCAGGCCACGAAGGTCCTCGCCATCGGCGAATAGCAAATCGAATGCGTAGAAGATCAGGCTCTCGCTGTCGCCGTCTGACAGCGCGGCCTGCAGGGTGGAAAAATTGGGTGTGCCGTTATGATCAAGCGCGACGATCTCGCCATCGATCAGCACGTCGGGAAGCGATTTCGCTTCATTGGCGATTGCCTTGAACTTGTCGGTCCAGTCGAGCCCCTTGCGCGTATTGAGCACGGCTTCGCCGTCCTCGACCCGCAACTGCACGCGGTAGCCGTCGAACTTGATCTCATGGCACCAGCCCTCGCCGCCCGGCGGCCGTTCGACCACCGTGCAGAGTTGCGGCCCCACGAACTCCGGCATTGCGGTAACCTTCTTGGGCTTTGCCGCCGGCGCCGGTGTCCGCGTCCTGGTCTCCGGGGCCGCGCGCAGGGCTGCGGTCTTTCTGCCGGCGCGCGCCTCGGCGGCGTCACCTCGATTCGACTGCCAGACCGCGTCGGCCTTGGTCTTTTTGGCCAGCATGAACGGCTTTGGCGCCTTGCCCTTGCCTTGCGCAATCTGATCCATCGTTCGCCCCGAGGCCACCGAACGATCCTCTTCCAGGATGTCCTTGCCCTCCCCGGCG